>ERZ777306.159-NODE-159-length-137551-cov-23.699417_pt1 | contig 137551 bp, 115 predicted proteins | sample MGYA00374966_ERZ777306 | MGnify/ENA primary metagenome ERZ777306 (study PRJEB29329, sample SAMN06343882) | mouse gut metagenome | isolation source: Mouse cecum | place: Austria: Vienna | collected 2014-11-15 ... | reverse complement strand
AATATCCCAACAGGTCCGTTCGCTCCTTCCACATCGGCTGTATGGGCACGACTACCGTCTTGTTCCCAAGATACTCCCCGAACGCGTACGCCAGCGATGTTTTACCCGTCCCCGACATACCTTGCAGTATGATTAACTTGGTTACCGCAAGTCCGCCTATAAACCTTCTTATATCCTCTATGTCGTAAAACAGTTTTAAACTGCCTGCCGAGAAATTGCGGAAATCCTCGCACAGCTCTTTTAAGTTGATTTTATCGTCGTAATCGGGGCGCACGTAACTTTCGTACTCTTTGTCTATTTCCGTTAGCATATAGAAACGCGAACCGTCCGTGTTTACTTCCTCTCCGTCCGATGCGCTCCCAGCACTACCCGCAGTTGCGTTTGCCGCCGCTGCCGCCGCCTGCTGTCGCACAGGCGCGGGAATACCAGCGGTGTTGGCAAGATTTCTTTTAACGTAGTTCAAGTCGCCGCCCAGCCGTTCGAAATGCTTATCCAGCTTTTTGGATACGCTTTCTATAACGGCGTCCTTTTCGGCTTCCTCTTTCAGCCGCTTGCTCTGCCTTTGCTGTTCCACGCGCTGCTGTTCGCCTAAAATTACGCGGATGGCAAGCACGATTATAAGGAAGAGTATGAGGGCGATATAAGTTATAAGTGCCGTTTTACTTGTCAGCGCGACTACGAGCTTAGCGAAAAAGTCGTCTGCCGCCGCCAATATGCAATTGCCGTAAATCATAACTTTCTCCTAAACCTGCGCCGCCTTGATTAGCACGCGCTTGATTTTTGCAAGCTCTTCGTCCGCAAACAGTTTTTCAATTATTGCGTACACCGACTTGTCGCCTCCGTCCTGCCTGTACATACGCGTGTTTTTGAGTATGTACGCAAGTTTTACCAAAAACATATTGGTAACGGCTTCCGCCTCGTCGGCGCCGCAGTCAATCATAACGGAAGTAAAGCTTTCGAGCTGAATTGTATTTTTGTTGCCTATTGCAAACTTTTCGGTTGCGGTAATCGTTTCGGCGAGAGCGTCCACCTTTTTCCAGATGCGTTCGGAAACGAAGTCGATTTCCTTTGCCGTTGAAAGCATAAGGCGGAAATCTTCGTGGGAAACGATTTTAGGCTCCACCTGTTCGTCGGGCACAATCTCCGCCTTGGAGAGCATAACCTCCGCAATCATAGAAGCGTTTAATATTTCCGCGGGCAACGCCTCCACGCTTCCGTTTTGGGGAACCAACACGTATGTGAGGTTGTCGGGCAGTTTGAAAGAAGTTTCCTCGTTAAAGCTTATTACATACTCCTCGGTTGGGTGGTTTGCGTGTTCGAGGAAGTTGCAGAAATAACTGCCGAGATTGTTTACGTTTACGTTGTCGATTAAAAGCACCCGCTCCTGCTCGCGCGCTTTGTGCGCACCGTACACCGCGTTGGAGAAGGGGGATAAAACAAACTTGCCCTCGTCTTCGCCCTCGCACCAGAGTATGTCGGAAAGGCTCTTCCATTCGTCGCTTGCCGTAACGGGCGTTTCGTTGCCGTAATACTCGTTTAACACCTTTACGAAATCGGGCAGAAGCTCGGCGTTTTTACTCGTTAAGAACACAATCTTGCACGAAGCTATTGCCGACACCAAAACCCTTGCCGAAGTTATTTCTAAATTGATTCCTCTGTTGAGCGCAAAGTTTCTTAAATTTCTGCACAGCTCGCCGAAAGAAACTTTTTCGGCAACGGCGGCGGGTACGGAGGAAGCGTCGTCGAAGTTGACCTCGTAAGTGGCGGCGAGCGCCTGTTCGGCGGCTTGCTCTTCCGTTTGCTCGGCTACTTCTTCCTCCTGCTTTTTCGCCTCTTCCACGGGCAGTTTGTATTTAACTTTGGCTATCTCCGTAAACTCTTCCACGTTGTCGAGCATTTCGGTAAGCACGACGTTGGGGTGAATGAATTTTTCGGCTTTGCGGCGCGTTGACGCAATTGCTATGTAAATAATTACGAGCGCGTTTACCACAAGCGCCACAACGCCTATTACGGCGTAGAAAACAACGTCCTTATCCGCGACGATATTGCCCACCGCAAAGAGTATTAAAACCGCGTCCGCATACACCGCGAGCATTATGGCAAGCACGAGCTTTAACGCGAACGGTAAGCGCTTGCGGGCGGATTTTACGGATGCGGGAAGATTGCTTTCAGAAAACTCCACAGCCCTGCCGTCGTCCGACGATTGCACGACCGTATTGTCAAACTTGTGCTTATCTTCGTAATCTTTAAGCAATAAAATGCCCGAAAGTTTCTCTTCTTCCGCGGTGTCGCCAATAGTAACGGTATACAGACCGCCCTCGATATGATAGCCTTTTTGGGCGCTGTATATGCTGAACGTATTGTCATCGAAAGGTATTTTGACCCTTACCGCGTCGCCCTGTTTAACAAACGCTTTCGTAAAGCCTTTAAGCTGTTTGTCGGCGAATATGGTAGAAGTATTCTTCTTTTTTACGAATAGCTGGGGCACTGCGAACCCGTCGCAAGGACCTACGTTTTTAACCGTAAAGCTTACCCCGCTTTCGTTTACTTTGAGATTTGTATATTCGAAACGGGTATACGAAAGACCGTATCCGACGGGGCATTTCCCTACCGTTCCGCCTATATTGGGGAAATCGAGCGGTTTTGTAAGCTTTCCCGAGGGAGAAACAACGCCCGTAAGTATATCCAGCGCCGCAACCGTGCCGCCCTGACCGGACGCGTACGTTAGAAGAACCGCGTCGCACTTTGCGGCAAAACTCATATCGATATTGTTGTCCGCCGCGACTACCGCGATTATCTTTGCGCGCTTTCCGCATACGGCGTTTAAAAGTTCGAGCTGTTCGGGGGGAAGTTGACTCGCGCCCCTCTCCGCCGCAAGATAGACAAGAGCGCAGTCGGCTTTGGAAACGAGCATAACGGCGTGGTCCAAAAGGTCGCTTCTGCCGCGCTCGCCCTTGGCGTAGCCCAGCCCGAAGCCGACTGTATTCAGCTCGTAATCGTTGATTGCGTCAAACGCCAGCCTCTCCGCCGTGGCGCGCGTTTTATAGTATGCGCGCTGATATTTTACGTCCTTTGCATACTCGCCCAGAACGGCAAGACTGCGACTGCGTTGAAGGGGAAGCACGCCCCCCTCGTTTTTCAACAAAACCGCCGACTGCCGCGCTGCGCTTACTGCGAGTTCGTTGTGATTTATTTCGTCGAAAAGAGCCGCCTCACCCTTGCGCAAAGACTTGTAGTCCGCCTGCGGATTGTCCTTTGCCTCCTGCATAGAAAGCACTATGTTTATTACGTCGTCGCAGGCTTTATCGAGAATTTCGCCATTGAAAATTTTAAAGTTTCTTACAAGCCTTGCAAAACTGCTTTCGCTCATCTTGTCGTTCACGTATTTGGAATGAGCCTGCTTGTAAGCCGAAGTAAGACTCGTAAGCTTGTTTGCCAGAGCGTCGGTGATATCTTCCGATAAAAACAGGAACGAAGCGCCACTGTACAAAAAGTCCAAAGCTTCCTCCACGGTGGAGGCTATGCCGAACACAAGGTCGCCGTAAGAGAAGCGTTTAACTACCGTTTCCGCCTCCTCCACGTCGGAAAAAATTACCGAGCTGGGGGATGCGTTGGTAAGCACCTCGCCCGTGATACTGCGCCTGAGCGCGCGCTCGTTTTCGTCCTCGCAGTCCTCCGCGCGGAAATTTACGAACGCGTTGCCGCGCCTTAACCCCGCAACCTTTCTCGCCAGGAATTTACCGAGAAGGAAGTGTTCGGAAGTTAAATTTTCCTCCTGCAAACCGTTGGTGCAATCGTAGTACGCAAAGCTGTTTACGGCGTGCGCTTCCTCTCCCGCGGCGGCGTACACTTCGTCGGTAAGCGCGGGGTTCCACGCCGAAGCCAAAGCAAGGTCGCAGGGGAAGTGCGTGATGTGAGTCGAGTGGTCGCACTCATCGTAAGGTTGATTTTTTATGTTGAACACGGGGAATTCGTAACTGCCCGCGGAAGAACTTTTGAAAAATTGGGTAGAGGTTATAAGCCTTACCTTCTGCTCCGTAGACATCTTTACTATGAACCGCTCGTACTTTAAAACAGCCATCTTTACTCCTGACGCTAAAACCGCCCCAACGCATAAGGACAGAATTTTAACGATAACTATACAGTCAAATTATACACATCTTACGCGCACGTGTCAATATATTATAATACATTTTTTTCACAAAAATAAATTTTGTTACAATTGACCCCATTTTGATAAAATTAGACAATTTGCAAAAAACCCCGACGTGAGGTCGGGGTATGCCAAAACAGACAAAATTTTAATCGCGTGAATTTTTACAGGCGCCCGCCCGCAGACGGAAGCGCCACTTCCCGTCCACCCTTACAAGCCTGTTGTACAGCCACATAAGGTAACCGACAAGCGTAAAGACGGCGACCAGCGCCGACACGAAAAGAAAGACTTTCGCATAGCCGAACCTGTTCACGTCGAGAAAGGCGTAAGGGTATCCGAAGCCCTCGACGCACGCGCCGACCGTTAAAATTCCCGCCACGTAAGTAAGCGGAAGAATTAAGCTTACAAGCGGGTAGTACGCCTTAGCCGTGCCGTGCTCGTCAAAGATTACGAAGTCGAAAATGAACAGAAGCGGGGCGAAGAGATGGCAGGTAAGGTTGTAAAGGTTGCGCCAATATCTGAGCGCGAACACGCTTTCGAAAGAAAAATTGTAAACGGCGAAGGTTACGAAAATCATCACCGTAGTGGCGAATTTCAGCGCGGGTATAACCCTGTTGTAGCCGTACCTCTCCCCTGCCCGCACCCTCTTCACATTGTCTGCAAGCACGGTTACCGACACGCCGAAAACAAACCAGTTTGAAAGGTTTGTGTAGTACTTTAAAAAACCCCAATCGAGGTCGTCAAGACTCAGCGCAAATTCCCACAACGCGGAAGAACCGTAGAAATTGTGAAAAAACCTGAACGTTAAAAGCACCGCCAGCGCCGACACGCAGCACGTAACGATGCGGTAAATCATTTGCGTGAGCAAGTTGTCGTTCATCGTTCCCTCCCGTAATAAAACTTTATGCGCGCGGACGCGTCCCAAAAGCATTTTATTTTTCACGGTGGCATTTTATGACAAACCGCGTGGCTTTAAGGCAAAAAAAGAAAGTGCACAGCCGTTAGACCGTGCGCTTTCAATAAGAGAGAATATGAAAAAAGTTAGTGTGTGCAATTTTATGCGAACGGGTTTCCCCCGTTTGACAATTGCATTATATCCGACCAATGTGTAAACTGTATGAAGTTATTATGTTATTACGGTAAAGTTTTTAAATTTATTTGCCGTTATTGACTTAAATACCGCTATACCGCGCAAAAATGCGCTCGGCAACGTTAAGCCCGTCCGCCGCGGAAGAAGTTATTCCGCCGCTGTAACCGCTACCCTCGCCGCAAGGATAAAGATTTTTGATTGTAACGCTCTGCAAGTCCTGCCCGCGCAGAATTTTAACGGGCGACGAAAAGCGCGATTCCACGCCCGTGAGCAGAGCTTCGGACGAATCGAAACCTTTAAGCCTTTTACCCATATCGGGTATAGCCGCCTTTAACGCCTCGGCGGCAACGCGGGGCAACAGCTCGGCAAGCGGCGCGAACGCCGTGCCCGCCGCATAGGTGGGTTTTACGCCCGCGAAGCCCTGCGACAGCCTGTCCCGCGCAAAGTCGCCGTACAGCTGACAGGGCGCGGAATAGTTCGAGCCGCCGAGCGCGAACGCCTTTCTTTCCAATTCCCGCTGAAACCTTACGCCCGCGAACAGGTCGCTTGCGCCGAAGTCATCGCGTCGCATCTGCACCATAAGCGCGGAGTTGGAGTTTTTTCCGTCCCTTGCGCGCAGGCTCATTCCGTTTACCACTACGCCGCCCTCCTCGCTCGCCGCTGGAACGACCACTCCGCCCGGGCACATACAGAAAGTGAAAACCGTACGTTCGTGCGCGTGGCTGACGAGGCTGTAATCGGCGGTTGGCAAAAGCTTGTACTTCTCGCCGTACTGTGCAAACCCTATTGCGTCGGCGGGATGCTCTATGCGCACGCCAACGGCAAAGTCGCGCGGCTCCATCGCAACACCCGCGGCGGCGAGCATTTCATAGGTATCCCTTGCAGAGTGCCCCACGGCGAGCACCGCGCAATCGACCTTAATTTCCTGCGATTGTCCACTCTTAACGTTTTGCACGGTAAGCGAAGTAAGAGAGCCGTCCTCTATTCCCAGCCCGCAGACCTTGGTGTCGAACATATAACTTCCGCCGTTGGCTTCGACGAAGGCGCGTAGAGCGCGGAGCACGTCGTACAGCCTGTCGCTTCCCACGTGCGGTTTATTGAGATACAGCACGTCCTGCGGGGCGCCGAAACGGACGAACAGCGAAAGCACGTCGCGGTTAAGCCCGTCCTTTGTGCGGGTTACGAGCTTGCCGTCGGAAAAAGCGCCCGCGCCGCCCTCGCCGAACTGAACGTTGCTTTCGGTATCGAGCCTGCGCCTTTCAAAAAACTCCGAGCAGGACAGTCTGCGCTCTTCGACCCTGCCGCCGCGCTCTATTATTAAGGGTCGGAAGCCGTGCTCTATTAACCGCACTGCGCAAAACAGCCCCGCCGGTCCGCCGCCTATAACGGCGACGGTCGGCGGGGAAGAAATTTTTTCAAACCGCGGCTGCGGCTCGCGCTCCTCGCCGTTTGAACAGGCGACGGAGTACAGCCACACGATATTCATTTTATCGCGGGCGTCGAGCGATTTTTTTAAAATTTTAAAATACCCTATTTTTCCGCCGAGCTTTTTTTGCACAACTTTAATCAGGTTGGCTTCCGGCTCGGTTACGGAAAGTCTGATATTGTCGAAGCGTTTAATCATAGCAGTCCATATGGCTTATAATACTCTTTGCGGCGTGCATACCGCTTGCAAAAGCCCATTGCAGATTGTATCCCCCGCAGTCGCCGTCCACGTCAACCGCCTCGCCAATCACGTAAAGATTGGGCGAAAGTTTACTCTGTAAGTTTTCGTCAAGTTCCACGGCGGGTATGCCGCCCTTAGTTACCTGCGCGTAGTCGAAGCCCAAACTGCCCTCTACGGTCAGCGTAAAATTTTTGACCGCCGCGGCAATGCTCTTGGGGCTTTGGCTGTTGCACCGCCTGACTATCGCCCTGCCCAGCTGATTATGTAAAGTTCCGCATAAAAGTTCGGACTGCGGATACCCCACTTCAAGCCTTCTTTTTACGTCTTTTTCAATTTCGTCGGCACATATGTCGGGGAGAAATTCCAAAGATAGGGTTACGCCGCTCCTACCCGCGCAGTATGCGGAGATGTAAAACACGGCGTTTCCCGACACTCCGTAGTCAGTAAAAATGACGTCGCCGCACGTCTTTGCAAGCATATTGCCGTCGCAATCGCACGCCGTTACGCCGCACTCGGCGCGTATGCCTTTAAGCGTTTTTATGTAAGCCGTATCGCATTTGAGTTGAACGAGCGAGGGATATAAAGGCGTTACCGTATGCCCTAAACTCTTAGCAAGCGCGAACGAAGCGCCGTCGGTGTTGAATTGCCTTTGCGCCTTGCCGCCCGCGGCAAGCACAACGTAGTCTGCGCAAATTTTGTTTCCGTCCGAAACGGTCAGCTCATATCCCCTCTTTATAGCCGTAACGGGCGAGGAAACCAGCAGCTGAACGCCGAGAGCCGAAGCCTTGCGCAAAAGGCAGTCGGAAAGCGCCGAAGCCTGCTTACCTGCGGGATATATGCGCCCCAATTTATCTTTACAGAATATAAAATCGAACAGCGACAGCGGGTCGTACGCGCCCGAACAGCACAGTTTTTCCGCCAAACGCGCCCCGCTTCCGTGGTAGTGCTCCGCCGTCATTTCGGCGTTGGAAAGGTTGCCCTGCCCGTTGCCCGTGGCGGCAAGTTTTCTGCCCGCGCGGGCATCCGCCTCCACTACCGCCACCGATATATTTTTATCCTGTTCCTTTAAGCGTACGGCGCAGGCAAGCCCCGCCGCGCCTCCGCCTATTATTGCCACGTCGTATTTTTGCATAGTATAATTTTACATCTTATTGGCGTTTATGTCAATAGGAAAGTCCCTCCAAGCTGCTTTTAAGTCGTTCGAGGTGCAGATGTTCGTCTTCGAGTATGCGGCATATAAGCGCCCTGAGCGTATCGTTTTTAAGGCGTGGCAACATACGTTCGTAGCCGTATATAGCGTACTTTTCGCCCATTATATCGTCCTCAATCATATTTCTGAGAGAGCGCGAATACGCCACGAATTTGGTGGAGTAAAAGTTGTAGTGCGCGGGCGGCGCAAAACTGTACACGGGGCACGCGCCCAGCCGTATGAGCGCTTCGCCAAGCAGGTCGAGGTGTTGCATTTCGGCTATGGCAATGCTCTTTAAAAGCTCCGCCCTCACCTCGTCCTCCTTATAGGAAAAGTTAATTGAGTGGTATATATACTGCAACGAAGCGTTTAATTCGCCTGCGGAAGTGGCGTAAGCCGCCGACAGTATGCGCGCCGCGTACGGGTCGCATTCGAGGTTGTTTAAAGAGGGGTATCCGCCTTCGGCGATAAGAGGTTTAGACATAACAAGAGCACTCCGTTTAAAAATTTTTATACTATAAAGGTATTCCGTTAAGCGCAATTTTGTTAAGGCTTTAACCGCCGCATTTAACGCGAAAAGGCGGCGCGCTTGTAAAGCGCGCCGCCGTAAAAACCACAGGGTATTATACTTTTAAAACGGGCTTTAAAAACTGCCCCGTAAAACTTTTTTTGCAATCGGCTACGGCTTCGGGAGAGCCGCAGGCTACAAGCGTGCCGCCCTTATCCCCGCCCTCGGGTCCCAAATCTATCAGCCAGTCGCTCGTCTTTATTACGTCCAAATTATGCTCTATTACTATAACCGTGTTGCCGCCGTCGCGCAGGCGCGCGAGTATGCCGACGAGTTTGTCCACATCGTAGGTGTGAAGCCCCGTGGTGGGCTCGTCGAGGATATAAACGGTTTTGCCGGTGCCCCGCTTGGAAAGCTCGGTTGCAAGCTTTACCCTCTGCGCCTCGCCGCCCGAAAGGGTGGTTGCGCTCTGCCCCAGCCTGATATAGCCGAGCCCGACGTCGCACAGCGTTTTAAGCTTGTTGTAAATGGAAGTTACGGGTTCGAAGAACGCCGCCGCCTCCTCCACCGTCATTTCCAACACGTCGGCAATCGACTTGCCTTTATACTTTACTTCAAGCGTTTCGCGGTTGTACCGCTTACCGCCGCACACCTCGCAGGGGACAAAAATATCGGGCAAGAAGTGCATTGCAATCTGCAAAATACCGTCGCCCTGACAGTGTTCGCACCTGCCGCCCGCTACGTTAAACGAAAATCTTCCGCTCTTGTACCCCCTCTCCTTTGCGTCCTGAGTGGCGGCGAACAGGTCGCGTATCATTGTAAACACGCCCGTATAAGTCGCGGGGTTACTGCGCGGCGTTCTGCCTATCGGCTGTTGGTCTATGGCTATAACTTTATCGAAGTGCTCCACCCCCTCGTAGCTTTCGGCATTGCCCAAAAGCTTGCGCGCGCCGTTGAGTTTGTTGGCAAGGTAGGGGTAAACAATTTCGTTTACAAGGCTTGATTTGCCCGAACCCGACACGCCCGTAACGGTGGTGATTAAACCTATCGGGAACTGCGCGTCTATGCCCTTCAAATTGTTTTGACGGCACCCTTTAACGGTGAAATACCGCCCGTCGGGAACGGCTCTCCTTTCGGGCACTTCAATCTTTCTGCGCCCCGCAAGGTAGTCGCCCGTAATCGATTTGGGCTCCGCCATAATATCCTGTTGCGTGCCGCAGGCAACCACTTCCCCGCCGTGCACGCCAGCAAACGGTCCTATGTCGACAATGTAATCGGCTTCCTTTATCGTGTCTTCGTCGTGCTCCACCACAATCAAGGTGTTGCCCAAATCGCGCAGTCCTTTAAGCGAATTCAACAGCTTTTGATTGTCGCGCTGGTGCAGACCTATCGACGGCTCGTCGAGGATATACAAAACGCCCGTAAGCGCGCTACCGATTTGCGTGGCAAGGCGTATGCGCTGACTTTCGCCGCCCGAAAGAGTTGCCGCCGAACGCGACAGCGTTAGATACCCAAGCCCCACGTTTTCCAGAAATGAAATGCGGTTGTTTATTTCTTTTACGATATTGTCGGCAATCATATGCTCGGTGGGGGTAAAAAACGAAAAGTCGGAAAACTTGCGTATCTCCTCTACCGACATATCGCATATATCGGCTATATTTTCGCCCCCCACGGTTACGGCGAGCGCCTCCTTTTTAAGCCTTTTGCCGTGGCAACACGGGCAGTCGGAAGTGCGCATATACTTCTCTATATCCCACTTTACGCTTTCGGAAGAGGTTTGGTTGTAACGCCGTTGAAGGTTGGTTACAAAACCCTCCCAAGCCGTTTTATAACTGCCCGAAAAGCGACTGACGTTGTACTCTAAATCGATTTTTTCGCCGCCGTTGCCGAACATAAGCATTTCGTACACGCCCTTGGGCAAGTCGCTTACGGGCACGTCGAGAGAAAAGCCGTACACCTTGGAGAGAGCGCCCAAATACATTTGCGTCATTGAAGAACTGTCTAAATTCCAGCCGCTTATTTTAATCGCGCCGTCGCGCAACGATTTGCTTTTGTCGGGGCAAATCAGGTCGGGGTCCACCGCCTGCTTAAAGCCCAGCCCCGAACATTCGGGGCAAGCTCCCCAAGGGGTGTTGAACGAGAAGAGGCGCGGCTCGATTTCCTCGATAGAAATGCCGCAGTCGGGGCAGGCGTACTTTGTGGAATACAGCTCCTCCTTGCCCTCGCAGTCGATTACCACAAGCCCGTCGGCAAGCCGCAAAGCGCTTTCGAGACTGTCGGAAAGGCGTTTGAGCACGCCCTCCTTAACGACAAGCCTGTCTACTACGACGGAAACGTTGTGGCGTATATTTTTTTCAAGACGGATATCTTCCTGCAAGTCGTAGAGCGCGCCGTCGATTTTTACTCTGCCGTAGCCGCTCTTTTTATAGGACGCGAGTTCCTTTACAAACTCGCCCTTTTTGCCGCGGACAACGGGCGCTTCAACCATAATTTTACTGCCCTCCGGCATCAGCATTACCCTGTCTGCAATTTCGTCAACCGACTGCCGCCTTATCTCCCTGCCGCATTCGGGACAATGGGGCACGCCCACGCGAGCGAACAGCAGACGGAAATAGTCGTATATTTCCGTAACAGTGCCCACGGTGGAGCGCGGGTTGTGGCTGGTCGTTTTCTGGTCGATTGAAATTGCGGGGGAAAGCCCGTCGATAAGCTCTACGTCGGGCTTTTCCATCTGACCGAGGAATTGGCGCGCGTAGGACGAAAGACTTTCTATATACCTCCTCTGCCCCTCGGCAAAAATGGTATCGAACGCCAGCGTAGATTTACCGCTTCCCGAAAGCCCCGTAAATACGGTGAGAGCGTTGCGCGGTATGCGCACGTCTATGTTTTTGAGGTTGTTTTCCTTTGCCCCTTTTACGTATATCTCTTCTTTCATAAAATTCCTTTAAATACCTTCAACTCTTCTTTGCCTTTAACAGCTTCTTTCTAAGCTGGGATATTGTATCGCGTATTTCTATTGCGCGCTCGAAATCAAGTTGCGCGGAAGCCACTTTCATAAGCGCTTTTAACTTTTCTATTTCCGCGGGAATATCGGCAAGCTTGACCTCGTCGGAAGCGCTCTTCTTGCTTGTTATGCCAATGGAAATTTTGGCTTCCTTTATGATGGTTTTGGGCGTTATTCCGTGCTCGGCGTTGTACTGCTGCTGAATTTCACGGCGGCGCTTGGTTTCGCTAAGCGCCCTCTGCATACTGCCCGTTATTACGTCGGCGTACATAATTACCCTGCCCTCCGCATTGCGGGCGGCCCTGCCAATCGTCTGCACAAGCGCCGTTTCGCTTCTTAAAAACCCTTCCTTGTCGGCGTCGAGTATGGCGACGAGTTTTACCTCGGGCAAATCGAGCCCCTCCCTTAACAGGTTGATTCCGCAAAGCACGTCGAACTCGCCGCCGCGCAGACCGTTTATTATGTCTATACGCTCCAACGCGTCTATATCCGAGTGCATATAGCGCACGCGCTTGCCGTGCTCCTTTAAATAGTCGGTAAGGTTTTCCGCCATTCGCTTGGTCATAGTCGTTACAAGCACCTTGCCCCCGCCGCCGACCACGGCGTTTATTTCGCCGAGCAGGTCGTCTATCTGACCTTTGGTGGGGCGCACTGATACCTCGGGGTCCAAAAGCCCCGTGGGGCGTATGAGCTGTTCCACCGTCTGCCCCGACTGAGCAAGCTCGTAAGGAGCGGGCGTTGCCGAAACGCAAATGAGCTGGGGTATTCTCTCGTCGAATTCTTCGAACGTGAGCGGGCGGTTATCGTAAGCTGATTTAAGGCGGAAGCCGTAGCCGACAAGGTTGTCCTTGCGCGAACGGTCGCCGTGATACATTGCGCGAATCTGCGGAATGGTCATATGGCTCTCGTCGATAAACACCAAAAACTCTCCCGCGGGGAAGTAGTCCAAAAGCGTGAACGACGGTTCGCCGGGGGCGCGCCCGTCGAAGTAACGCGAATAGTTTTCCACGCCGCTGCAATAGCCTATTTCCCGCATCATTTCCAAGTCGTAGCGGGTGCGCTGTTCCAGACGCTGGGCTTCCAAGAGCTTGCCCTCGTCGCGGAACGCCTGCACCTCGCCGCGCATATCCACCTCTATCATAGAAAGCGCGCTCTGCATCTTGTCGCTTCCCACGGCGTATTGGCTGGCGGGGAAAATCAAAACGTGTTTTAGCTGTGAAAGTATATTGCCCGTCAGCGCGTCCTCTTCGCAGATTCTGTCGATTTCGTCGCCGAAAAATTCCACGCGGACGGCAATCTCCGAATTGCTGGCGGGAAAGATTTCCACCGTGTCGCCGCGCACGCGGAAACAGGAACGGTGAAAATCGGCGTCGTTGCGCTGGTACTGAATTTCCACAAGCCGCCGCAAAAGCGCGTCGCGCGAAAGCTCGTCCCCGGGGCGCATAGAAATTGCCAGACGGAAATACTCCTCCGGCGCGCCCAAGCCGTATATACAGGAAACGGAAGCAACGACTATTACGTCCCGCCGCTCGCCCAGTGAACTTGTAGCCGAGTTGCGGAGCTTGTCTATTTCGTCGTTTAAACTCATATCCTTTTCGATATACGTATCGGTGGACGGAATATAACTTTCGGGCTGATAATAATCGTAGTAGGACACAAAATATTCGACTCTGTTTTCGGGGAAGAATTCTTTAAATTCGTTGCACAGCTGGGCGGCAAGCGTTTTGTTGTGCGCGATTACCAGCGTGGGGCGGTTTACTTCCTTTATGACGTTTGCCATAGTAAAAGTTTTGCCCGAACCCGTAACGCCGAGCAACACCTGCGTGCGTATGCCGTCCTTTACGCCCTCCGCAAGTTTTTCTATTGCCTGCGGCTGGTCGCCCGTGGGACTGAATTTTGAGTGAAGTTTAAATTCCATATCTTCCGCCGTTTACGAACGATTGTTTCTATGGTTTAATTATAGTATTGAAAAAGACAAAAGTCAAACAAATTATTGACTTTATTTTTTTAAAATATATTCCAAATAAGCCGTTATTTGCGGCATATTACCGCTCCAATTAAATTTTAAGCAAATCTTTTATTACCTGAGAGGCAATCAAAAGCCCCGCCGCGGGCGGCACGAAAGATACCGAACCGACAACCGTAACGCCGCTTTCGGCGCGCTTAGGCTCCTCCTCCGAATAGACGACTTTAAGCCTTTCAACGCCGTGTTTTTTTAGCTCGCGCCGCATAACGCGGGCAAGCGGACACACGCGCGTAGAGCCTATATCCGCCACTTTAAACGCCATAGGGTCGAGCTTATTGCCCGTGCCCATACACGATATGAGCGGCACGCCGGCCGCGTTGCAGTTTACCGCAAGCAACACCTTTGATTTAACGCTGTCTATGGCGTCTACAACGTAGTCGTAACCGCTTAAATCGACGGCGGTATGCGTTGCTTCGTCGTAGTATAAATTGCGTTCGTCGGCGCATATATGGGGGTTAATCGCCCTTGCTCGCTCCGCCGCAACCTCCGTTTTAAACCTGCCCACCGTAGTATGCAGGGCTAAAATCTGGCGGTTTATATTGCTTTCGGCAACCCTGTCGCCGTCCACAAGGCACAGCGTTCCCACGCCCGCGCGGACGAGCGCTTCAACCACGTAGCCGCCGACGCCGCCCAACCCGAACACGGCAACGCGGCAATCTTTCAATTTGTTTACAGCCCCTTCGCCGAGCACCAGCGAAGTCCTTTCAAATTCTGTTTGCATACGTGCATTATAACACCGCAAAAAAAATAAAGCAACCCGACAAAGGTTACTTTATTCCAAACGGTTGCGCTATAAACGCGCAATATTTCAAACGTTTACGCCAAAGGGAAATCGACGTAGAACACCGACCCCTCCCCCTCTTTGGAGGTTACGCCGAAAGCAAAGGAGTGTTTTTGCAGAATTACTTTGACTATGTTCAAGCCCAAGCCAGTGCCCTTTACGGGGCGCAGATGACTGTCTTTACTGCGGTAATACCTGTCCCAGATGTGCGCAAGCTCCTCCTCGGCAATGCCCTTGCCCGTATCGCGCACGGCAAACTTTACGCGCTTTTCCTCCGCGTTGTACTTTAAGGAAATGTATATAGTCTTGTCCGCGCCCGTGTAGTTTACGGCGTTGGAAACAAGGTTGTAAACCACCTGATAAATCTGACCTTCGTCCGCAAGGGTATACAGGTTGGGCTCCACGTCCACCATTATGCTGTAACCTTGGGTTTCCTGCAAGTAGTTGAATTTGTTTATTACGCCGTATAAAAGCTCGGTTAAATTGAATACCTTTTTATTGGGCTCTTCAAGCCCCGCGCTGATTTTAGACGTGCTTAAAATGTCGTTTACAAGCCCCGTAAGCCTGTCCGATTCGTCTATGATAACTTGCAGGTGCTTGTCCCTCTTTTCTGGGTCGTTGCCCGAAATTTCCTTTATCATAGAGGCGTACGCCTTAATCATAGTAAGCGGCGTTTTTAAATCGTGCGATACGTTTGCAACAAGCTCTTTCCTGAAATCGTCGCTCTTTTTAATTTCGTCCTTCATATAGTTGAGCGTGTCGGAAAGCTTGGCTATTTCGGCGTACTGCGCGGAATTGAACTGAACGTCGTAATTGCCCGCCGCAAGCTTTTGCGCCGTGTTGGATATATCCATTATCGGGCGGGAAAGTCTGTTGGCGAGAGAGTATGAAATAAAGAACGCTATGATAAACGCGGCAAGCGCCACCAACAATACGTACAGCTCGATTTGCCGCACAGATTCGGCTATGTGGGAAACGGGAAAGCGCACAAGCATTTTGCACGGCTCGGTGCCCCGCAAATTTATGCAGACGGCGTAATTGAACACCGTCTTTTTGCCGTCGCGCGTGCTGAACTCGTTGATTTTTCCTTCCTTCCATTCCCCTGTATTCGCCTTTACGCTGTCGTATACCGCCTCCCTCCTTTCGGGCGTAAGCCCCGCGGAAGGTATAAGCAACTCGCCGTCGGCGGCAAATATAAACACGTCGGCGCCGTCCATAAGCGAGTACTCGTAAATCTTTTTTTCTATTACGTCCATAGGCACGCGCACGTCGTTTATAGCCTTGGTCATATCCTCGCCCACGGCGCGCACCCTGCGCTTCGTCTGCGACATTACGGCGTTGCCCAAAATGCCGTAACAGACCAATGCTATTACGGCTATAACGCCCAGCGCGAAAAACGTAAAATTCCTCCACAGAATAGTCGTCGTGCTGTTTATTCTCTTTATCCGGCTCTTTTTAGCCCGCTTGTCGCGCGGCGCCCTTTCAGACTTCGAACTTATAACCGACACCCCTCAGCGTTACGATAAATTTACGGTACTGCTTCAAGTTGGCGCGCAACATCTTGATGTGCGTGTCCACCGTGCGGTCGTCGCCGTAGAAATCGAACCCCCACACGTCGTATAAAAGCTTTTCGCGCGTGAGAGCTATGCCCTTGTTCTTGATAAAGTAAAACAGAATTTCGTATTCCTTGGGGGTAAGCTCCGCCTTGACGCCGTCGACGAACACGTTGCGCCCCGCAAAATCGACCGTAAGCCCCTCGAAGGTAACCACGTCGCCCGTATCCTCCCTCTGCGCCTTTCGCTTTGTAACCACGTTTATTCGCGCCATAACCTCCTTGGGAGAGAAGGGCTTGGTTACGTAATCGTCAACGCCTATTTCGAAGCCGAAAAGCTTATCGTACTCTTCGCCGCGGGCGGAGAGCATAATTACGGGAATATCCTTGAATTTTTTTATTTCCTTAACGGCGGAAAAACCGTCGAGGCGGGGCATCATAACGTCCATAAGTATAACGTCGAAATCGTTGTCCCTGCAAGCGCGCACGGCTTCCATTCCATCGGCGGCTTCGTACGCTTCGTTCCCTTCGAACTCCACGTACTCCTTTAACACGTTGCGAATCATATCCTCGTCGTCGACGATTAAAACACGCATCGCAAAATCCTCCTTTAAATACCTTATTATAATTATAAACGGCATTGAGTAAATGTAAATGGACTTACAATGAAAAATAAGTGAAATTATTAAAATTTTTTATTAAAAGTGTTTGACAAGGCGTAAATATAGTGATATTATATCAATACAAACATTTGTTCGCTATGCGCAAAAAACGGGTTTGCGCGTGCTATGAACGGAGGAAACCGTATGCTGGACGCGGAAAGACTGCAAATATTGACAGAAAGCGCCAAATACGACGTTTCCTGCTCGTCCTCAGGTTCGAAACGGGCGAACCGCAAGGGCGGTTTGGGAAATGCTTCCGTCGGCGGGATATGCCACTCCTTTACCCCCGACGGAAGATGCATTTCTCTTTTAAAAATTCTTATGAGCAACGACTGCCTGTACGACTGCGAATACTGCCCCAACAGGCGGAGCGCCGACGTGCGCAGGGCAAGCGTTACCCCCGAAGAAATATGCGAGCTTACTATAAACTTCTATATGCGAAACTATATAGAGGGGCTTTTTTTGTCTTCCGCCGTTTTCGGCACCCCCAACCACACTATGGAGCTTTTGACCGACACGGTGATAAAACTGCGGAAGCTTTACAACTTTAACGGCTACATTCATTTAAAGGGCATTCCAAACGCCGACGACGCGCTTATTATGCGCGCCGCAAAGTACGTTGACAGAATGAGTTTTAATGTGGAGTTGCCAAGCGAAAAGTCGCTTAAACTGCTTGCCCCGCAAAAGACGAAAGAGGGGCTTTTACTGCCGATGAAAAAGCTGAGGGCGGCGGAACTTTACGACAAGGAAAACAAGGTGCGCGGCGGCAAGGTTATACCCGCGGGGCAGACTACGCAGATGATTATAGGCGCGTCGCCCGAAAGCGACGGACAGATTTTGCGGCTTACCGAAGCGCTTTACCGCCGCATAGGCTTAAAGCGCGTTTACTACTCCTCCTACGTTCCCGTAGTTTCCAGCCCCAAACTGCCGACGATAGGCGCGGGGCTGTTGCGCGAACACAGGCTGTACCAAGCCGACTGGCTTATACGATTTTACGGCTTTGACGTAAACGAGATATGCGGCGAGGGAGAAAATCTTTCCGCCGAATTCGACCCCAAATGCCACTGGGCGCTGAGAAATATGCACCTCTTCCCCGTGGAAATTAACACCGCTCCGCTCGAAACGCTGCTGCGCGTGCCAGGAATTGGAGCGCGCGGCGCGTACAGAATTACGGAAGCGCGAAAATACGGTGCCCTCGACTTTGATAATCTTGCAAAAATGCGCATAATATTGAAGAGGGCAAAGCACTTTATAACCTGTAAGGGCAAATTTTACGGCTCGGAGAGCGCAAACGCGGTTACCGCCGCGCTTATGCTTGACGGTGCGAGGGAGCGGCAAGAACAGATAAGTATGTTCTCCTCCCCCTCGGTTGCTTTAAGCGCCCTTTCGGGTGAAATATGACGTATTACTTAGTGGACGGAAGCGAAGAAAATTTTTACACGGCGGTGTTTGACGCATACAAAGACAACGACTGCATAATAACTTCGGAGCGCAACGTACAGCTTGGCTTGGGCTTCGAGGTTAAGGACGTGATTACGGACGGCGATAAGGCCAGGCGTGTTAAAGCCAAGATTAACGCCCTTGACAGGGGCGCGGAAGAGGACGTTTCCCTGCTGTTAAGGAGCGACAGCGCTTTAAAAGAGAGCGTTGCCTTCGACTATATAAAGCTGATTATAGCCAATCGCGGCGCGGTGAGGAGTATGCTTGCCAACCCCACGGTGATAGAAATGACAACGCTGAGAACGCGCGTTTTCGGCGAGGCGCACAGAATGAAGGGGCTTTTACGGTTTATGGAAAACGCCAACGGCGTGCTTTACGCCCCCTATTCCCCCGATAACGACGTAACCGAAATTTTAGCCCTGCACTTTGCCGCCCGCTTTTCGGGCAAGCAATTTGTAATACACGACGTAAAGCGTAAGATTGCCGCAATGTTCGACGGAGAAGAAATAGTTATGACGAGCGCAGGCGACGCGGAAATTTATCTATCCGAATACGAAAGCTACTTTCAAAACCTCTGGAAGCAGTACTACAATTCCGTAAACATTGCCAGCCGCCCGCACCCCAAGCAGATGCGCGGCAGTATGCCCGTGCGCTATTGGAAATTTTTACCCGAAAAGAAATAAACGTTGCGCCCCGCGCTTTTTTAAGCGCGGGGCGCGAATTTTTCAATCTTTACTCCACTCCACAAGTTCGTCCAAAGACACGTCGAAAATATCCGCCAGCTTGCACAGCGTAAATATATCCGGCGTACTGTAACCGTTTTCATAGTTGGATACCAAACTCTTTTTGCCGTTAAGTTTCTCGGCAAGCTCCTGCTGAGTCAACCCTAATTGCCTTCTGTAAAATTTAATATTTTCCGCTATTTTTGTTTTCATAATTCTTGACAAATGTACAAGATACTTGTATAATTTGGTTAAAAGTACAAGTTATTTGTACTTATTGTCCTTTTTCATAAAAATATTCAATTGAACTACGGAAAAGAACAGGTAATAAATTCAGGTAAAAATTATGGGTTGCCTTTCGAGATTGATACTGTGGATAATACGCGCGGTTGCGATTATAGCGCTTCTTTTGTGCATATTCGGCGCTATATTTATGCCGTCGGAACGGGTTAAATTTATTATAGGCGGCGTGGTCGCTCTGGCAATAGGCAGTGCAACGGCAAGAAAGACGGATAAAATTAAATCTAACTATAACGGCAAATGCTCTAAATGCGGTGCTTCGTTAGCCAATGCGGGGTTCAGGTACAGGTCTAACCTCTCCACTGCTAAAATCAACGCGGGCGGCGTATACCTGACGGTAGATATTTTTCCGCAATGCCCCAACTGCGGATGCGAAAAGATTATTGTGGAAACGCTGTATTTTCCCAATACGGACAGCGTTACGGACGAAAATATACAATCGGAGATACGCAGGTTACTTAGCGGCGGCTGATTGTCTGAATTTTTACGCGGGAGAAAATTATGTTTGGCGGAAGAGGAAAAAAGTTTAACGACGGCTGGGAATACAGAAAAGTAAGAAAAATGTTTATAGACTGCCTGTTTGTTAAATTGGAAAACAGGTTGTTTGGCTGGGAGCTTGCGGGAACGAGCGAAGAGCTTGAAGGCGTGGACGTACAATATTCATACGACCAGACAAGGAACGAGGTGAGCAGAATAGTTACTCCGCTGCACGATAAAAAGCTGAATTTTATGCGCCCGTACGGCTACGCAAAGAGCTTTTTATTCAGGTTGACGGAGTTGCTATATAAAATCATTTCGCCGTTGAGGCGTTTAGTTCTTTTGTTGACGGTAATGATTGTACCCCTGTTCGCCCTTTCCTTTATACTCAGCATAACGGACTGTGAGTTCGGTTCGTTTCTGCCATTTTCTCTTTTAAAACAGACCTTGCCGTACATAGGGATAGTATACGCCGCCGTATTTGTTATTCCTCTGCTTTTAGCCTTGCTCGGCTTTGCTTTAAGAAAGCTGTTCAGGCTTGACGCAAGGGCTTAATTACCATATTTAAAGGCGACAAAAAAGTCGGGCTTTTCACAAAGCCCGACTTATCTTATTTAATTTAAATTATAAATCGTCGGCGTTGAGGGGCGGTTGACTTTCGCCACCGTTGCCTCCGTTATCCTTTTTGTCGTCGCTTTCAAGCGTTTTACCGCCCAGCTCTATATCGGGGTCTGGCTGATAACCCTTGCCGTATACACTACCGCCGTCGGAAGTTGCTCCGCCTTGCGCGCCGCCGTTATTTTCCGCCTTGGCAAAACCGCCGTTGACGTTCGCCGCGTTCTGCCCCTCTTTGAGGCTTAAATAGAATTGAGCGCGCGCCGCTTCGTGATAGGGCGCAACCCAAAACGACAAAATACCGAAAGTCAACACGCAGAGAAGATACCAGCCTATAAAACTGCAATCGAGGCAGAAAAGCCTCCACTTGTTGCCGTTCATCATCTGCATAGACGTCTTTCTCGCCGTGTTGGGGTCCATTGTAGGGTTGTCGGAAAGTATGTAAAAACTCATCGAATACGAATACGATTTAATTATGCCGGGCACAACCAACAACAGCGACCACAGCGCGACGAAAATTGTATTCAACACGTAAAGTATGAAGGAGTTGGCAAAGTTTTTAAATCCTTCGAACGTATCACCTATTTCCGCATAGCCGCCGCGCGCAACTTTCAAATTGACGAACGCTAAGCCGAGCATTAAAGGTCCCGAAATTATAAAGCCGGCAATTGCGCCAACAACAAACCAGGACAAGCCCGCGCACGCGCCGCCGAGCAGGGAAACAATAAGCGTAATCAACACCATTATTCCCCACTTTCCCGTCAGCGCGGACCAGGCGCGCTGTCTGAAATCTCTTGCTCTCAACATATTCTCTCTCCCAATTAAATTATTTTATGCCCGTTACGGACAAATAATACTTTTTCACTTATTAAATTTACCGCTGATTTCGGCAAAGAAATTTTGCAAATAATTGTTTTCTATATCCTCAATTTTTCCCGCGTCTGCGGCGGCGGTAAGCGCGCTGTCGACAGGCACCTTGGCAACTGCGGGTATACCGTACTCCAAAGCCAACGCGTCGACCGTGCTCTCGCCGAATATGCTCAATTTTCTGCCGCAGTCGGGGCAGGCGATATAGCTCATATTCTCGACTATTCCCAGAATAGGCACGTTCATCATAGCCGCCATATTTACGGCTTTCTGCACAATCATACCCACCAAATCCTGCGGGGTTGTAACGATTATTATGCCGTCCAAAGGCAGACTCTGGAAAATTGTAAGCGGCACGTCGCCCGTTCCGGGGGGCATATCGACGAACATAAAGTCTACGTCTTCCCAAATCACGTCCGTCCAGAATTGCAAAACCGTGCCTGAAATGAGCGCGCCGCGCCATACTACGGGCTCGTCCTCACGCTCCAAAAGCACGTTCATACTCATAATCTGCACGCCCGTCTTGCTGTCTACGGGTAAAATTCCGTTGTCGCCGCCCATTGCGCGGGAATGAATTCCGAACATTTTGGGTATGGACGGACCGGTGATGTCCGCGTCCATAACGGCGGTGTTATAGCCCATTCTCTGCGAGGACACGGCGAGCATTGCGCTCGTCATAGATTTCCCCACCCCGCCCTTGCCTGAAACGACGGCTATAACCTTTTTTATTTTAGCAAGTTTATGCGGTTTTTTAATTAAACTTTCCGCCTTGCGCGAAGAGCAACTCTCCTTGCAGGACGAACAGTCGTGAGTGCAATTTTCCGACATAATTCAACTCCTTATAACCATTTATATTTTATTTTAATCTTTGCCAATTGTCAAGTTATTTATAAACGCTTAAAAATTACTTGCAAAACTTGCCGCCTTATGGTATACTGACTTTCGCCGTGCTAAGTGGGGAGATAGCGGTGCCCTGTACCTGCAATCCGCTACAGCAGGAACGAACCGTCCCTCTCGACTTTTAAAGTGGAAGGCAGCCCCGTATAAGGGGTGTTGATAACAAGGTCTTATGCAACCCGCCGCCGCGAACCGTGTCAGGGTAGGGATACAGCAGCACTAAACGGTTAAGCGGGTGTGCCATAGGGTTGCTTTGCAGTAGCTACCTGTACGGGTTACGCTTCGGCTTTAATTGGCAAAAGGGACTGCACGGTCTTTTTTGAATATTTCAGGCGCGTAGGCTTTTGCCTTGCGCGCTTTTTTATATATTGACAATTTAAACATTATTCGCAGTACGCAATCGGGTTTGGAATTGCTGGCGGCGTTATACTTGTAACGGCGGCTATTTTAGCGGTTGTTTTATTTGTACTTAAAAAGAGTAAATAATAATTTACCCCCTCGCAATGTTGATTGCGAGGGGGGCTTTTTTATCTGTTGAACATAATTTTTTCGCTGTTGAACATAAGCGCCAACAGGAATACTAAAAGCGCCGTAAACGCTACGTTTACGCAGACGGTAACGACTATGCCCGCCGCGCTAATCGCGCCCGACAGCACCGTGGAAATTAACAGCGCGCTGTTGAATACGGGTATAAAGAACAGCCCGATAGACGTTGCTCCGCCCGCAAACATACTGAACAGTCCGCAAAGCATAACGACAATCATCAAGGGCACTACAAGTCCGCTTGCCTCCTTAACGCTTTTGGAGTACGCGGAAATTATTGAAATAAGCGTTACGAGTATAAGCACCGTTGAAAGCACTACGGCAAGTATTGCCATATAATCGCCGAAGCCATACATTGCAAGCGACATACCGCCCGCAGAGCCCGCAAGTTTTGGCAACGAGAATATCAGCCCCAGCGCGCTTGAAAGCCCGCTTAAAAGCGCGATTACGCTAAGCGCGGCAATCTTACCTATGGCTATATGACTGCGCTTTACGGGCGTTACCAACAGCGTTGCTATCGTGCCCCTCTCCTTTTCGCCTGCGATTGCTTCGGGCGCAACCGCCATACAGCCGCTGAAAAGAAGCATAAGCAACACCATAGGCACCACGGTGGACAATACCGTCTTTGCCGTGCTCTGAGCGTCGGCAAGGTCGAACCCCGCCTCGTCGCCTTGCGCGGGGCGGTTTATGTCGAATTTATTTGCAAGCGCGTCCTCGTACTTGGAAAGCATTGCCGAAGCGGTGCTGAACGCCGCCAACGATTTTGTCTGCGCGGAGTTGTAGTATATGCGCACGTTGGGCGCGGGCGTTCCGAGCGAGGGCGAATATTGAGCTACCGCCTCGTCGAAGTCCTGCGGAAAGCTGATAAACAGGTCGAGCTTGCCGCTCTTAACCGCCTCTACCGCGGCTTCCGCGCTCTCCTCTTTCAGTTCGAAAAGCGCGGCGAACGTATCCCTTTGGCTGGCTGGCAGATACTCTATAACCGCTACGGGCTTTACAGCCGCCTCGTCTTCGGTTACTTTATTTATTATGCCGCCGATTGCCGTGTACATAGCAAAAATCAGCAAACCGGGAAGCAGTATCGCCGTAAACCAAAGGCGCGTGTCCTTAAAAAACCTTGAAAATTCCTTTTTGATAATAGTAAAAACCGTTTTCATTCCTGCGCTCCCTTAACCTCGGCGTAGAGGTCGAAAAACTTGTCTTCCAAATTCTTTTCCTTTGTTAGCTCTTCAAGCGTATCCAGCGCGACAAGTCTGCCGTCGATTATTATACCCACCCTGTCGCACAGCTTTTCTATCAGCCCGAAGATGTGCGTTGAAAGTATTACCGTTTTGCCCTGCGCTTTAAGCTCTACCAAAAAGTCGGTTACAGTTTTTGCCGTTAATACGTCAAGACCGTTTGTCGGCTCGTCAAATATGATAAAATCGGGGTCGTTGACAAGAGAAATGACAAGCGAAGTCTTTTGCCGCATACCCGTTGAAAGATTGGCAACCTTTACTTCGGCAAACTTATCTATGCCGAACCGCTCGAACATTTCTTTCTTGCGGGAAGCTATTTTTTCCTGCGGGACGTTGTACAGCTTAGAGAAAAAATCGTAAAGATAGTTGGGCGTAAAAAAGTCTTCGAGCTTTAACTCGCTCGTTAAAAACCCTATCTTAGAGCGCACGCCGTAAGCGTCGTTTACAATGCTCGCTCCGTCTATAACCGCGTCGCCGCTATCGGGCTTTATAAGCGTTGCCAACATTCTCAGCGTTGTAGTCTTGCCCGCGCCGTTAGGACCGAGCAGACCGAAAATTTCGCCCTTGTAGGCTGTAAAGGACAAATTGTCCACCGCCTTTTTAACGGTTGCGCCGCCTTCGAGCTTACGCTGTTTTTGCGAAAGCCGAAAGGTTTTACACAGATTTTTTACCTGTAATATTTCTTCCATTTACTTCTCCTTAAATTATTTTTAAAGTATATAGGCATATAGATTATACCATAATCTATACCCCCCCCCCGTCAAGTATTTTTGACGGTTATTTTAACCTTTCACACAAAAATATTATATCACGGTGCGCGCGGCGGAGCAACGGCGTAAAGGTGCAAATTTTACAGGTTTTAGGTAAATTTTACCGAAAATATAAACTTTTTACAACCCGTCTGCAAACGCCCTAAAAATGCAATTCACCGCGGAATATGCCGCGGTGAATTACCTTTATTTTTAATTTTTAATCAATTAAAAAGCCCTACGCACTGTAAAACCACGCAAGCTACTGCCAGCAACACGAGATACAGCGAAAACCACTTGTAATTTGCCTTTTTTATTGCCGCAAGCATAACCTTTATGGCAAACAATCCCGAAAGCGCGGAAACTATAAGCCCTATTGCTATGCACCAGCCGAATTGCGGACCCGCAACCTGAAACGAGTAGGCAAAACCCGTTTCCTTATCCATAAAGCCCTTAATAAGCTGAACGACAAAACTGCCTAAAATTACGGGTATAGACATAAGGAAGGAGAATTTTGAAACGTCCTCCGCACTGCCGCCCGCAAAGGTACCAGCCGCAATGGTGGAACCGCTGCGGGAAATACCCGGCACGATTGCCACCGCCTGCGCAAAGCCCATAGGCAGGGTTGTGCGCCAGCAAAGGGGAAGCACCTTGCTTCTGCGCTTTGCAAATATTTCGGTTGCAAACAGCACCGCCGCGGTAAACGCAAAGAATACCGCAAGCACTACCCCCACGTATTTGCCGCCCATCAAATGCTCTTCTATAACATCGTCGAGCAATAAGCCCGCAATCGCCGCGGGTATAGTAGCCACAACAAGATATAAGAGAGTTTTAAAAGGTTTTTTAAACAGGTTTAATATGTCCCGCCAAAAAATAATGCACACCGCCACGAGAGTGCCGAGGTGCAATATTATATTAAAGAAAAGTTCCGCCCCGCCTATATCTATGCCCAGCACCCTCTGCAAAAAGGTAAGGTGCCCCGACGAAGATACGGGCAGAAACTCGGTTAAGCCTTGCGTAAGACCCAGGACAAGCGCCTGCCACCATTTCATTTATTTAAGCCCCGCTAAATCTTTGTACGCGTCCTTGTAAACCTTTACGGCTTCGTCCGTGTTGAAATCCTTCAAGATTGCCGCCTGACGCTTGCCCGTTTCGGAAGAGAGCGCGGAATCCTTTACCCAATTGTAGAATCTGTTTTCGAACGTGCCCTCCGCCTCTACGTTGGCTTTGTTGAACGCGGGAGTGTAGTTGGCGCCGCCGTTGAACGAGAAGGAATCGGTTACGTAGATTAGATGCCAACCGTAGTCGCCCGCGCAGACCTTAAACGTGCCCGCGCCGCTTCTTATAGCCATTTGCGCCGCATACTCGAATTCCTTGATATAAGAGGTGTCGTAAGCGGAAACGGTGTAGCCGATATACTGCGAAAGCACGCCCGTATCGGTTGTGTATGCGTACTGCAATTCGTTTACCGCCGACATTGCCAGATAGCGGTCGGAAGTTTCGGCAAACATCTTTTCCTTAGCCGCTTCCTTGAAATTGACTTTACCCGTTGCGTATACGAGTTTGGAATAATCTATTTCCTTATCGTCCGTCGTCTTAGTGAAGTCGGTAGTTTGGTAATATTCGTCAAAATTGGTTTCGGTTGCGTTGAGCGCGTCGCCCGCGTTGTAATCGACGTGGTTGCCTCCGCCAAGCACGAAGTTAATATATGCCGAGAACTCCGCCAACATATCGTCTATGCCCAATTTTTCGGGAATAAGTTTGTAACTGCCGTTTTCGTTTTTCTCAACCTTGCCGTTATAGGAGTACAGACCGACGTACCTGTCCAAAGTTTCGTACTTGTCCTTTCTCGTAAGGTTGTTTTCAAAGAACAGATAGTTGCGCGTATCTTTGCCGCCGTTGTAGTATAAAAGCTTTTGCGCGCCTTCCTTATCCTTATTATACTCTTCCGCGTTGAAAGAATATTCCTTTTCGCCGTTAAACCAGGCTTCACGCTGGTCGGTAGTCAAAATGTTTTTAAGCAGTTTGTTTCTTGCCGCAAAGTATCCGCTTTCGTCGATTATATCGTTGTCGCGGTATCCCTGCAAAGTTTTAAGCTCTATATTCTGCGTGGAAGAGAACGGCAACAAAATGTTGTACACGTATCCGTAAGTGCCGTACGTGTCGTCTATCTCCTGCGTGTCGCTTTCGGTTGAGGGACTGTAAAGAATAAATTTAGTGTCGGATATGCCGCCCATAGCCGTTTCGAAGTCGGAAGCCGAAGCGTACTCCTTTTCCTGCTTTGCAAACTCTATGTTGTACTTGTCCTGAACGTAGGTGTAAACTGCGTCGTCGCCCTCGCCTTCCAGCTCGGAAATAATTTCTTCCTGCTGTTTTTCGTACTTTTCGTTAAACTCCTCTATCAGCACCTGTTCGAGCATAGAAACGTAGGAATCCTGCACGTAGGTAAGCTCCATTACGTCGGTCGTTTCGGCGTCCTTAGAAGATATAAGGTAATTTGTTTGAAGTCTGCCTATAAATTCCGCATAAGCCTGACGGCGGTAGTTGCGGTTGGTGCCTTCGACGGGCTCGTACTCGTCGCCCGCATTGTCTAAAAGATAGCCGTCGTAACCCGTATACACGCCGTAGTTTTCGGGGATATAATCTTCTTTAAGGCTGTCGATTCCAGAAGGTGTGGCGCGCGTGCCGCTACCCGTGTAATCGTCTTTCTTGTCCTCTTTTATTATATCCTTTTCAAGGCTGTCGAGGGTGTTGTTTATTATATAGCAAACGTTGTACTTAGCCTTTTTAACGCCGTCTTCGGAAACGCCGTTTATAATGTACTCGTACTTTTCCGTTTCGCTCTGCTTGCTTTTAAACTCGTCCAAAGAAAGCTTGCCGCTCTTTACCCCGTCTTCGAGAAGCGACACGGTGGCGTACTGCGTTACGACTGCGTTGGAAACAAGGTTGTCCTTGATAAGGTCGAACAGCGCGCCGGCGCTTCCCGCCTGGTCGGCATACTGGTAGTACACGCTGTAATACGCGGTAATCATATCGCGCTTTATAAATACTTCTTCGTTTATAGCCGAAGCGTAGTCGCCGAATTTTTCCTTAAAGCTCTTGTTGTTGGCGATATTGACCGTTGCAATCGTCTGCTTTATGTCCTCTTCGGTATTGGTAACGATACAGCCCGCAAAAGAAGCCGCCCCCATAACCATTGCCACAGCAACTGCGGCGCAAATAATTTTTTTACTCTTCATTGTCCGATTTATCTCCCGAAAAATTCAGGTGCCCGCGACAGTGCGCGTTCTAACTAATTATATAATATTTAAATGCCGTTGACAAATAATTTTTAAGCGTTTTGCGCAAAACTTGAAGCAAATTTCAAAAATTTGGTCATACCGAGCATTGTTTTAGTCTGCGACGACTGCGGCGCGAATACAAGTTGCACGTGTTTTGCCACAGAAAGTTTTACCGCGCCGTGGTATTTATCCAGCGCGGCGGCAAGCCCCGCGTTTTTGAGAGCGTTGACCGACGGCAATTCGAGGGCGCCGCCCTGACCGTCCACCGTAATCTTTTTTACGTTGAAAGGCGCGGCGTACGATTTTAATACGGCTATGATTAAAAGGTTTAAAACCTCGTCGGGCATCGCTCCGTAATTTTCCTCCACCGAGCGGCAAACGCGCTTGTAGTCGTCTACCGAGCGTATTTCGGCAATCTGCTTGTAACAGTCCATTCTGCCCGCGCTGCTCTCTATATAGCCCTCGGGAATATAAGCCGTGGCGTGTATGTCGAGTTCGGTTGAAAGCTGTTCGCCCGTAAGCTCCTCCTTCAACAGTTTGGAGTACAGCTCGTACCCGACCTTATCCATATGCCCGTGCTGTTCTGCGCCGAGCACGTTGCCCGCGCCCCTTATCTCCAAATCGCGCATAGCAATTTTAAAGCCGGAGCCGAGCTCGGTAAACTGCATAATCGCCTTTAACCTTTCCGCCGCGTCCGCCGTCATAACCTTTTCCGGCTTGAACGTAAAGTACGCCTGCGCCAGACGCGAGCCGCGCCCCACCCTGCCGCGCAACTGATACAGCTGGGAAATGCCGAGGCGGTCGGCGTCTATGACGATTATCGTGTTTGCGTTGGGAAGGTCTATGCCGTTTTCTATTATCGTAGTCGTTACAAGCACGTTCTTCTCGCCGCGGTAAAAGGCAAACACGTTGTTTTCAAGCGTGGTTTTATCCATTCTGCCGTGGGCGTAAGTTACCTGCGCCTCGGGCACAATCGCGCAGATTTTACCCGCGAACTGCGATATTGTTTCCACCCTGTTGTAGAGTATGAACACCTGTCCGCCGCGCGTTATTTCGCGCAGAACGGCGTCGCGTATAAGCGTTTCCGTTTCTTCCACAACGTAAGTCTGCACGGGCAGGCGGCGGGTGGGCGCGGTATTTATTGTGCTTATATCCCTTATGCCCGAAAGGGACATATGCAGGGTGCGGGGTATGGGCGTTGCCGTCATAGTCAGACAGTCGACGTCCGACTTTATATGCTTGATTTTTTCCTTATGCTCTACGCCGAAGCGCTGTTCTTCGTCCAGCACCAACAGCCCCAAATCTTTAAATTTCACGTCCTGCGAAAGCAGTCTGTGCGTGCCTATTATAAGGTCTATTTCCCCGCGGGCAAGCGCGGATAAAGTCTGCTCCTGCTGTTTTGGCGTTTTGAAGCGGTTTAGCTTTTCCACGCGCACGCCGAACTCTTTAAACCTTTCGCACGCCGTGTTGTAATGCTGTTCGGAAAGTATCGTGCTGGGGCACATAAGCGCCGCCTGCTTGCCGCCGAGCACGCACAGGTATATAGCGCGGAGCGCGACCTCCGTCTTGCCGTAGCCGACGTCGCCGCAGAGCAGTCTGTCCATAACCTTTTCCGAGCACATATCCCGCCTGATTTCCTCTATACAGGTCAGCTGGTCGGGCGTTTCCTCGAACGTGAAAGCTTCTTCGAACTCCTGAAACATCGCGGCGTTTTCCGGAAAGCAAAAGCCGCGCTTTTCACCCCTTTCCGCATAAAGAAGTTTTAAATCGAAGGCGAGTTTTTTAATGGACGCGCGCACTCTATCCTTTACCCGCTCGAACTCCGCCCCGCCTATTTTGGAAAGCGTGGGGTTGCCGTCGCCGACGTACTTGGAGAGTATGTCCATCTGCTCGACGGGCACGTACAACACGTCGCCGCCGCGGTATTCTATGGAAACGTACTCCTTAATGCCATCCGTCGTTTCTATCTTTTTAGTGCCCGTGATTTTGCCCACGCCGTGCTTTTCGTGTACGGCATAGTCGCCTATTTCGGGCGCAGAGAACATATCACCGCGCCTGCGGCGTATGCGCTTTTGCGCGGGCTTGGTGAATATATCGCCGCTGCCTATAACCGCAAGTTTAGCCTCGTGCAATATAAAACCCTTGTCGAGAGTATCCGAGCTTACGCAGACGTCTTTGAGCGCAGAAAGCGAGTACGGAAGCGGATTTACCCCTATATATGCCTCGTGCAATACTTCCACAAGCTTTTCATACCTCTGCACGCCGCCGGCAAAAACGAGCACGCGGTAGCCGCCTGAAAGCCAATGCCTTATATCCTCGCACAGCGCGGGCACGTTGTTTAAATATGTGGGCGACGGCACCGAACGGAGGTTATAAGTCCTTAACGGACGGAAAAATTTTATATCCGTGGTAAAAGTCTGCAACGCCGCGTTGAGAAAGCGCTTTATTCCCGCCTGAAAAGCTTCGGCGTCCAACATCTGCAATTTTGAAAAGGAGCAAACCTCGCCGCCCTCGAACAGGTCGGCATATCTTTCAAAATGCTCCTTGCAAACGGCGTTGAGCCTGTCCGTTACCGACTTGCACTCATCAAAAATTATAAGAGTATCGTCGGGCAAAAGGTCGAACACGGTGCGCGCGCATTTGAGTTTGGGGAACAGGAAATCCTGCCCCGTAAACGGAGTACGTTGGGAAAGTTTTTGCGTAACCTCGCCGCAAATTGTATGCAGGCGTTTAAACGCCCTTTCGTTGGGGCACTTTTTCAAACTTGCGTTAAGCTCTGATATAAGCCCCTCGATTTCGCCATCCTCTATTACGCAATCAATCGCGGGCGCAAACGTTACCGACTTTATATCGTCCAGTCTTTCGCCGCTTACAAAGTCGTATGGGCGGATGCGCTCGGCGGTGTCGCCGAAGAAATCTATGCGCACGGGGTTTTCGGCGGTAACGGGGTAAACGTCTAAAATGTCGCCGCGCACTGCAAACGCGCCCTTGCTCTCCACCGAATAGCCGCGGGTATAGCCCATACTTACAAGCGCGGCGGGCAGAGCGGAATAGTCGTAGTCGCACCCCGCTTTAATCGTTATGCGCGGCAGGTCCACGGGCACGAGTTGAAGCGCCGCCTCCACGTCGCAGACGATAATCTCCGCGCCCGAAAGCAGTGAGCAAATGCCCTCTATTCTGCGGAAAAGAGCGTCCTTGGATACGGCGTCTTTATACAGCAAAACGTCGTCTTTGGCGGCAAGCAGAGCGCACTTTTTGCCCGACAGCACTTTTATTGCGGCGTAGGCTTTACCCGCGGTAACCGCGTCGGCGGCTATATACAGAACGGGGCGTTCCATAACTGCGGCGGTAAGATATTTCTGGCTGTCGGCAACGCCGAAAACCGCCGTCGGAGCACCGAGGCGGAGGTCGTTGGCTATTGCGGGATATTCTCCCTTTAAGTTTTCAAAAGTAAAAAAGTTTTTCACCCGCCCACCGTTAATTGCCGCATATGTTGCGGGGAATTGGAATTTTACGTTTTAATTTCAACCGTTAAAGTCAGTCATAACCCTTTCGAAGGGAACGCCCTTGGCAAGTTCCGCCGCCGCTTGCGCCGCGCGGTTGCACGCGGATATAAACAGCGCGTAGTCCTCTTCCCTCACGTTGGATAAAACGTAGTTTATTATCGGAATATTTACCTCTTGGTCGCGTATGCCTATGCGGATACGCGCAAACTCCGCTGTGCCTATCTCTGCGATTACAGAGCGCATACCGTTATGCGTGCCTGCGCTACCGTTGGGGCGTATGCGTATTTTGCCCTTGGGTATGTCGTAGTCGTCGTATAAAACTACGAGTTGCGCGGGCGTAGCCTTGTACTTTGCAAGCAACTGCTTTACCGCCCTGCCCGAATTGTTCATATAGGTTAAAGGCTGGGCTAAAATGATTTTTTCGCCGTTTACGTGCGCTTCCGCCGTCAACGCCTCGCACTCTTTTTTCTTGAATTTTGCGCCCAGAATGTTTGCCGCGTCGCCCACAGCAAGGTAGCCCATATTATGAAAAGTTTTAAAGTACTTGCTTTCGGGATTGCCCAGCCCGACTATTATAAACATAATATTACCCCCCCCCTTTTGAAAGTTAAAGCCACGGCATTGCCTGTGGCTTTATGGTGTGAGAACGCTTAAATTTTTTTATCAGTTCTTGCGCTACTTTTTAGTCGTAAATTTTGGACATAGGTCTGTCCATATAAACGTTTTCTATTGCGTTGGCGAATATCGTCGCCGTGGAAATCATTTTGAATATGGGCAACATCTTTTCCTGCGGGATATTTATAGTATCGAGCATAGCAAGCTCGGTTATGGGCGAAGCGGCGAGCCGCTCGATAGCCGGTCCCGACAGAACGCCGTGCGAACAGCAGGCGTAAATTTCCTTTGCGCCAGCTTCCTTTAAAGCTTTTGCGCCCTGCACTATTGTGCCTGCGGTATCAATCATATCGTCGACCATAAGGCAGTTTTTGCCCTCGACGTCGCCGATAATATTCATAACTTCCATAACGTTGGCTTTGGGACGGCGCTTATCGATAATCGCCATTTTGGCGTCCATTCTCGCGGCAACCTTTCTTGCCCTGCCAACCGAACCTATATCGGGGGAAACGACTACGAAGTCCTCGTCCACCTTCGGCTTGAAATGGTTGTAAAGCGTAGGTCCGCCCACAAGATTATCCAAAGGAATATCGAAGAAACCCTGAATTTGCAGGCAGTGCAAATCCATAGTTAAAATTCTGTCCGCGCCTGCCGAAGTTAAAAGATTGGCAACGAGTTTTGCCGTTATAGGCTCGCGCGAGCGCGCCTTTCTGTCCTGCCTTGCATAGCCGAAGTAGGGCATAACCGCAGTTATACGCCCCGCGCTTGCACGCCTTGCCGCGTCAATCATTATAAGCAATTCCATAAGATTGTTGTTTACGGGATAGCTTGTCGACTGTACGAGGAACACGTCTTTTCCGCGCACCGTTTCGTCAAAGCGAACGTAAATTTCGCCGTCGGAAAAGTGCGTAACCTCCATTTCGCCGAGCGACGTGTTTAAATGCGCCGCAATTTTTTCCGCCAAAGGACGGTTGGAGTTGCCCGAAAAGATTTTAATTTCGTTGCCGTGGTTAATCATTAGGTTTTGTTGCCTCCGATAATCATTGGTATTTATAAAGGGGCTTTGCCGCCCCGCTTTATCAAAACTAATCAGCCGCATTTAATTTTACTTTGTAAGGCGCGCAATGTCAACCTTTCGGCGGTGTAAAATATATACCTTTTAAAATGTTAAAAAGTAACTTATCACTGAAAAGTTTGTGAGAATTGCGGCTTGACATTTACTCACGCAGATGTTAGAATTTTTATTGCCAAACAACTCAATACTGCGATGCGCAAATTTTTTACCGGGGATACTAATCGGGCATATTTTACCCTTTTCTCTTTCTCGGCAATGTATTTTGCGTGTCAGGAGTTGTTTGGCGACGTTAGGGTACTTATGCGGGCGACCTTAACGGTCGCCTTTTTTTCTGCCCAAAAAACAGGAGGAAAAACAAATGCACAAATGTAATAAATGCGGACGCGAGTTTGAAGGGAACTTCTGCCACGACTGCGGAACGGGCTTTAACCGGTATAAAACCTGTCCCGACTGCGGCGCGCAACTTTCGCACGACGCAAAATTCTGCAACGAGTGCGGCTATTCTGTCGACGGCGCGCTTGCCAAAAGCGGCGGCGAAACGACTGCGGCACCCCACACGCATAAAGCCCCGAGCAAACTTTACGTTCTTGCCCGCCGCGCGATGGGAAGCAAGGATTATTTAAAAGCGGAAAATTACTATTCGCAGATACTTCTTGAAAACCCTTACGACTGGGAAGCGGCATTTTATTCGGTATTGGCGGGCGCAATAGTATATTCGGGAAAATATCCCGAAGGCGCATTCGGTAAATTGGATGAAAGTCTGACGCCTGTATACGGACTAATCAAAAACGCATTCCCCGACAAAGGACAGCAATGCGAAAAACTTTACGAATTGGTTTCCGGACTCGATTTATTCATACAGAACTATTGCCGTAGAAGTAACGCAGAGAGTAGGCATTCCAGCCGAGGGACTACGTACATACGAAATACGCTGTGGACTTGCGGCGACAATATAGCTAAAACGTTCGGCGACGGCGAAGAATTTAATAAAATTGCAGTAGAGCTATGGAAACGCGGCGTTAAAGAAGCAAACGGGCTTTTAGATTATATGCGAAAATGCAATACTACCAATTCTTATTATTACGCGCAGGACGGGGACTTTAAAACTTATGTTACAAAAATAAACCGATATAACGAAAAAATCAAACAAAAAGACCCTTCGTATATTCCTCCTCCGCCGATAAAAAGCACAAAAAGCGGCTGTTACGTCGCAACGTGCGTTTACGGCTCTTACGATTGCTCCGAAGTTTGGACGCTTCGCCGCTACCGCGACGATACGCTTGCCGCAACTCGCCGCGGACGGGCGTTTATAAGATTTTATTATGCATTAAGTCCCGCCGTCGTAAAACTGTTCGGAAAACAAAAATGGTTTCATAAATTATTCAAAAAGAAATTAGATAAGAAAGTAGAACGGTTGCAGAAGCAAGGCGTGGCAAGCACGCCTTATAAAGACAAAGATTGGAAGTAAAACCAAATATTTAACTTTGCTAATCCTATTAAAATTTTAAACTCCTTAAAAGATAAAGAACGGGCGCGGCGAAAAATTTTCGCCGCGCCTTTGATTTTACTTTTTACTTCTTTTCCCTTAACCGCATTTCCGAAAAGAAACGCGATAAAATTTCGCGGCACGCCGCCTCCATTACGCCTCCCTCGACTTCTACCGTATGGTTTAAAAGGTTGGCGTTGGCAAGCTCGCCGGTAAGCGAACGCCCCTTATCTTCGGGCGCGCCGTAATAAATCTTTTTTATGCGGGCGTTCAAAGCCGCGCCCATACACATAGGGCAGGGCTCCAAAGTTACGTACAAATCGCATTCGGGTATGCGCCAGCTCTTCAATTTTTTGCACGCCTTTTCTATTGCTTCTATCTCGGCGTGCGCGGTGGCAATCTGCCTTTTGGTGCGGCGGTTGTGCCCGCGGGCAATAACTTTGCCGTTTAAAACGACTACCGCGCCGATGGGCACCTCACCCTCCGTCAACGCTTTTTCCGCGCATTTAAGCGCGCTTGCCATAAACTTATTTTTTTCTTCCATAATTTTCCGTAAAATATTTCAACAGCCCAAAGCACTCCCTTATGCTTCCAAGTTTTTTTATGGGGTGTTGAAGTCTATCGTCGCCGCACTCTACCGTATATGCGGGTATGCCGAGTTTTTGTATGCACCAATCTTTATATCCGCCCGCGCTACCCGTAATTTTTTTTGCGGCGTAACCCGTATAGTCGGAGATAATTTTCGCGCCGCGCTCATCCCCCGCGCCGTTAAACTCCCAATAAATTTCGCCCCCCTTTGTGTGAAAGGACAGCGTAACGTTTGGTTTTATCCTTTCGGTAAAGCGAACGAGAGCCGCGCTTTCGCACTCCGAATGTGGGCAATCGCCAATGCAGTTTTCACTGCCGCGTCGGCGGGTGTTCAGCCTGCCCGTACCCCAGCAGGCGTTAAAATTACAGTTTAAGTCTACGCCCCGCCCGTTGGCTTTCCACATAGGGTAGCCGTTTTCGCAAAGGCAGACCCCGTCGGGATTGAGCAAGGGAATTACCCAGCCGCCGCCGCTTACGCCCTCCCTTATATGTCTGAGGGCAAGCAGAGCGGTTATATACTCCCTCGCGTGAACGGCGTACACGGCAATAAACTGTTTGCCGTAATCGCTCCCCACGTGAAAGGCGTAAATATTTCTTCCCTGTGCCGTATAGCCTATAACGCACTTTTTAAGCGCGTAACGTTGGTAAAATTTGGTAACTTTCTCGTATATCACACAATATTTTACTGTGCTCGCGCCAATTATTAGAAGTTTTAACGCACAATTTATTTGTGGTATTCGCTTCCCGAATTAAGCATAAAGGAGCGGTAAACCTGCTCCAAGAGAATTACGCGCATCAGCTGGTGAGGAAAAGTCATTTGCGAAAAGGACAGTTTTAAGTCCGCCGCACTCTTAACGCAATCGGCAAGCCCGCAGGAAGAGCCTATTATAAAGGTTATTTCTTCCCCCCTGTCCGTAAGCGCTTTTAACCTTTCGGCAAGCGCGGGACTGGAAAGCTCCGTCCCCTCCACGCACAACGCAATTTTATAGCCCTTTGCCGCGCGCAGTATACCTTCCGCCTCTTCGTTTAAATTTTTACCCTCGGCAATTTCCCTTATTTCGGTTTTGCAAAAGCGGGAAAGCCGCTTTACGTATTCGGCGCAGGCTTCGCGCAAGTAGCCCTCCTTGATTTTGCCGACGCAGACTATATTAACCTTTAACATTACAAAAACAGCCCCGCAATCCACATTACGCCCATAACGGCGATACCGAACGTAGCCCACAAAAAGAAGGTTTTTACTTTGCCCTTTTCGCAACTCTCCGCCTGCCGTCCGCTTAAAAGCAGCCATACAAGACCGCCGACCAAGCTGACCGCCGAAGTTATAAACAGCGCTATTTCCGCCGCGGGGGGTATGAGCATTTCGCCCGTGGCTTCGTCGAAAACGCCGCACGCCGTTAAAATTATTATTACGGCGTTGTTTAAAAAGTGTATGAGCACCACGGGACCAATCGAACGTGAACGCACGGCGAGAAAGCCGAACATACAGCCCAATAAAAATTGATAAACCGTCTGCTCTACCGAGCCGTGATACAGCGAAAAGCAAAAGCCCGTAATGAGCGCGGCGCGCGTAGACCCCACTTCCGTTTCCGCGTTTCGCAGGATAATTCCTCTAAATAAAATTTCTTCCATAACCGCAGGCAACACGGCTATAACAAACAGCGCGGGCGCAAGCTTCCAGCCCGAAAGGTCGGGTATGGGCGATTCCTTGGGGACGTAGCCCATAAGCTCGAAAAGTTTGATAATATAACCGTTTATCCAGCTGAGCGAAAAGAGAGCGCCGAAAATGAGCAACAGCCCTATTGCGTAAAATTTGGGGTGCGTCTTTAAAGGGAACAGCCTGTTTACGGGCTGTTTTGCGACAGTGAGCGCGAGCACCAAGACTACGGCGATTGCCAACGGAGAAGCGAGAAAACTTATATAATTTTTACCATCGCCTTCCAACTTAAACACCAATATTATGCCCGAAGCCAATACGGAAGTTAAAAGCATTGCAAGCACCGCCGCAGAATACGACAGTCCGCCAGCCCTCGCCCCCAAAGGAAGCGAGTATTTGTTTTGCCCGCCCCGCGGGTTTGTAGACGTTTCCATACGGATAATTATACATTATTTAAGGTTGTAATGTAAACGAAATTATTTTACTTTTGCGCGAAAATATACTAAAATTTATATTATGAGAAAAATCGACACAAAAGAAATTGCGGACAAAGTATATTCGCTTGCGCTAAAAGCGGGAATAAGCCTTACTCCCGACTGTAAAGCCGCCTTAAAAAGCGCCGCCGACGCCGAAACTTCGGGCGCGGCAAAATTTGCGCTGGACACGCTTATTTTAAACAGCCAAACCGCCGAAGCCGAGGGGTTGCCCGTATGTCAGGACACGGGTATGGCGGTCGTTCTGTTGGAAATAGGGCAGAAAGTTTTTCTTACGGGCGAGCTGTTGGAGGACGCGGTAAACGGCGCGGTGCGCCGCGCGTACGCCGACGGATATTTCCGCAAATCGGTATGCGACCCCATCACCCGCCAAAACACGGGCGACAATACCCCCGCGGTAATTCATACGCACATATGCGCCGGCGAACAGGTTAAAATTACTTTTTTGCCCAAGGGCTTCGGAAGCGAAAATATGAGCGCAACGTATATGCTTAAACCCTCGCAGGGGGTTGAAGGAATTATTGACGCGATAGTGCAAACGGTTAAAAACGCGGGCTCCCGCCCCTGCCCGCCCGTATACGTAGGTGTAGGTATCGGCGGCACGTTCGATACCTGCGCTTTTCTTGCCAAAAAGGCGCTTACGCGCGAAGTGGGCGCGCACAGCCAAAGAGCGGAAATAGCCGAAATCGAAAAAACGGCGCTTGAAAGAATAAACGCGCTGGGCATAGGCTGCCAAGGCTTTCACGGCGATACGACCGCTATCGGCGTGAGTTGCGAATGGGCGCCCACCCACATAGCGGGCTTGCCCGTAGCGGTAAACATACAGTGCCACTGCGTGAGATGCGGCAAAGCCGTAATTTAATTTGCGCGAGGGAAAAGATATGTTGAAATTAAATTTACCTTTGGATAAAGACTCCGTAAAAAAATTGCGCGCGGGCGACAGCGTGCTGATTTCGGGAACGATTTACACCGCGCGCGACTGCGCACATAAACGCTTGACTGATATGCTCGCAAAAGGCGAGCCGCTTCCCTTCGATTTGAACGACGCGTTTATTTACTACGCGGGTCCCTGCCCCGCAAAACCCAACTTTGCAAGCGGCAGTTGCGGACCTACCACTTCGGCAAGAATGGACGCGTACGCCCCCACCCTGCTGGACGCGGGTCTTGGCGGAATGCTCGGCAAGGGGGAAATGAGCGAGGAAGTGCGGCAGGCGCTTATGCGCAATTGCGGCATTTACTTTGCGGCGTTCGGCGGCGCGGGCGCGCTGTACGGCAAAGCCATTAAAGACAGTAAACTTATAGCCTTTCCCGAACTGCTTTCCGAAGCCGTGCGCAAACTCGAAGTTACCGACTTTCCCGCAGTTGTGGCGATAGACTGCTACGGAAACAGCATCTACTGAATAAAAGCGAAAACTGCGCCGCGTTGCGGCGTAGTTATATTTTTATTTACTCGTAATCGTCGAAATTCCTGCGCGGGTCGGGGCGCGGATAGTCCGGTCTGCCGTGCGGAGGACAAGGCGGCGGACACGGGCGGGGACGGCAGTCGGGCGGTTGCGGAGGGCGGTCGTCCTTTGGCGGCTGACCCTGTCCCGTTTTTACGAGCACCACGTCCTCGCCTATTTTTACTATATCGGAAACGGGGATAAACACGTCCGCCTTGGAAAACCTGAACCCCTTGCAACCCGTTACGTAAATTCCCTTTATGCGACACTCGGGGAAGTAGAAAGCCAAGTCGCACACCCTGCCGAGATTTTTTCCGTCCGTTACGGACACAACGTCCATCTTTTTCAACTGACTGAATAAAATTTCCATATAAAAATATATGCGGCAGGCAACCGATTGTTGCCTGCCGCCGATTACTTTATATTGAATTTAATTAAACGCCGTAGGGGGCACAACCTTTTGTATGATATACTGCAAGGGGTTGTGGTCGAATACCCAATCGATTTTAAACGTGCTGCCTTCCATACCCGAGCGCACGCTTTCAAGAGTGCCGCCGCCTATAAGCTGAATTACGTGGAATACTATAAGCGCCACCATACAGCTTATTCCCACCATAAATATCACGCCGAAAAATTTGTTTATAACCTTAAATACAACGTTGTCTATTTCGACTATGCTCTTTATTATGCTTACGAGTATTATTCTTATAACCTGAATGATAATGAATAAGCCGACGGCAAGAATTATTTTTTCGATTCCTATTTTAATGAGGAAATCGACTATGCCGTTGTTGGCGTTTTGCATTGCGCCTATAAGCTTAGCCATTATATCCTGAACAAAACCCCAGCTTGAAACAATGCCCAAACAGAAATACGTTACGACAATGGAAATTATAATGCCGACGATTCCGCCGGTAAATATTTTTAACAGCTTTCCGAAGCCCAACAACAAGCCGATTAAAAGCGATACTCCCATAACGCCCACGGCAATCCAATCTATAAGTAGCATTTCGTCCTCCCGACTGTTATAATTATAGCATAAAATTTTATGTTTTCAAACATATGAATCAGCAAAATTTTACCGTTTTTATGCAAATTTTACAGATTTTATTTAAAATATGCCAAATTTGTCAGTTTTGGTAACAGAATGCGACAAAATAAACTGTCAAAAAAACGGGCGCGCGGCGTTTAGATAAACCGCCGCGCGCAAACATAATTATTTAAAACAATCAGCAGATGTCCGCCTTTATGCGCTTTAACGCGCTCTTTTCAAGGCGGGAAACCTGCGCCTGCGATATGCCAACCTGTTCGGAAATTTCCGTCTGCGTCTTGCCCTCGAAGTATCGTAAAAACAGAATGTTGCGCTCCCTTTCTCCCAACCGCGTAATGGCTTCGTACAGCGCGGCTTTTTCCGTCCACACCTCGTCGTTATTCTTTATATCGCTAATCTGGTCCATTAAAAGAAGCGTGTCGCCCTGCTTGTTATATACTGGGTCGTAGAGAGAAACGGGGTCGGATATGGCGTCGAGAGCGTACGCAACTTCCGAAACAGCCACGTTCATAGCCTCGGCAATTTTATCGTAAGTTACTTCGTCGCACTCCTCTTCCAGCTTTTCGCGCACCTTCAAGACTTTATATGCGGTGTCGCGTATCGAGCGGGAAACCCTTAAAGAATTGCCGTCGCGCAAGTACCTCTTTATTTCGCCCAAAATCATAGGAATAGCCTTTGTACTGCGAAACCGACTTCAATGTTTTAGTAAGGTTATTATAGCATATTATGGGGGCAATTGCAAGCGGAATCAAAAAATAAAAATTTTGAACATTAGTAAAATTTCCCATAAAAAAAGTCTTTGGAAAAGAGTTCCCAAAGACTTCCTTGATTATAAAAAGTTAATCGCTACTATTTAAAGGCATTTTCCCAACCAATAATTGTTCATATTCATTTTGCTTCAAATAGACCTGAATTTTTCCGGCTGTCAATACAACTTTATGCACAATGGCTCTTACAACATTTTGCTTTTGTCTTTCGTCTAACTTGCCCCAAACATCAGGTAAAGTTCGTAACATTTCAGCCTTTTCTTCCATCATTTTTGTAATACCCTTTTTTTCCTTTTCGACTTCAATGTTCTTTTCCTGCTTCTTAATTTCAAACTTTACTTTTTCGGCTTCGTCTAAAATACTGTCATCGCCAAGTCTTTGATATGCCTTAACTAATCTGTCATATTCAGTTTTTAATTCAGAAATCTTTTTAGTTAATCCCTCGATTACATCGCCGTCAGTTGTCAGCTTTTCTTTTATATCGTCTTTATAACGCATTGATGAATTTAAAATTATTTGTACCACAGCTTCTTCAACTTGTTCGGCATCATACTTATAATTAGCACAATTTTGGTCTTTAATTAAATTCCTTTTTCCATTACTTTCATATTGAGAATAGCAAATTAATTTTAGTTTTTTATTCTTCCCTTTCCCATATTGCATATATCTCATTTTTGCGCCACATCTTCCGCAATATAGCAATGACGACAATAGATAAGTTGACGGATTTCTTGTTACGCTTCTGCTTTTAAGTATGCGCTGGGCTTTATCGAAATCTTCATCCGAAATAAGCCTTTGATGTACGCCCGGATACTGCTCGCCCTTAAATGTTATTTCTCCTAAATATGTTCTGTTCTTTAAAACATTAAAAACGACAACATCAGAAGAAAGTCCAAGCACTGTTGCAATTTTTAAAGGAGAAAATTCCATTGAATTATATAATTCAAATATCTTACGGACTATTATTGCTTTATCAGGGTCAACTGCAAGATTTCTGATTTCTTTTGAATAATAATACCCATAGGGGGGATTTCCACCACCTTTCCATAATCCTTCTAACGCTCTTTGCTTGCGCCCTAAAAATAATTTAGTAACGATAGCATCGTGGTCCATTTCAGCAAATATAGAGAGTATGGAAATCAATATTCCATATGTCTGTTTGCTTCGGGAATCAATACTGTCTTTAACGGCAAAAAAGTCGCACTCGGCTTTGGCGCAATCTTCTTTTAAAAATTTTAAAATAAGCATTTGCGTTCTGCCTATACGGTCAAGAGAATGAGTAATTACAAATTTAATTCTTTTCTCCTTCATAAGTTTTAAAAGGCACTGAAATGCAGGGCGTTTATCGTTCATACCCGTATAACCGTCGTCAACGAAAACTACTACATTTTGTATATCGTAAGCCTTGCAATATCTTTCATTTGCTCCATATTGGACATCTAATCCATAACCGTCCTGCGCTTGCGAATCAGTTGATACTCGCAAATATATAGCCGTAATATCCGTCATTTCGTCCGTGATTTCTTCGTAAGTCGGATAGTTAAATTTAATTACCTTGCTTTTCTCTTTCATAAATATTTCTCCAAAGTATAATTTATCTTATAGGTTTTCTTTCGGGATAATATTTGTAATAAATCTCATTCACAATATCGCTTATATATTCGTTGATACAAATATAATTTTTTAAGTCATTGAGTTTTATTTTATTGTCCCCCATGAAAATCTCTACTTCTTCAATCATAATCCTCCAAAAATATTTAAAGCCTTGATTTTTAATAATTATTGCCAATTAATAGAAATAATTAAAACAAAATCAAGGCTTTTTTCTATTCTATTTTAGGGCCATACTGCTTCTGCAAGGCTTGATACCCTGCGTAAATCAGTTCTACCTTTGTAATACTGTTCTTTTTGAGAAAGACCGTTATTTCTTCGTAAAGCTGTCGGTCTATGCTTGTTTCAAACACTTTGTTCTTTGCTTGTCGTTCTTCTTTATGCTTTTCTTCGTATCGTCTTTGCGCTAACCGCTTCGGCGTGTCGGGCTTTTTCGTTACCATAATTTCTCCTATGCCACATATATAAGTTCTGATAAAATTTCTTCTTCTATGAGCTTCTGCATTTCCGTCTGTCTGCGGTAATCTTCTATAAAGTTTCCCGTTCTCTTATACCTTTCGTCTTTCGATAGCTTTTCAAACATAGTGTTATAAAGTTCGTCAGCAGCCTTGTCAATACTGTGCAGATATTCGGGAAGGTTGGCTATTGTCCAATCAAGCCCTTTATCTTCAAGATACTTTCTTTTAAGCGTTCCGTATTTACCGTAAACGTGTTGAACGGTCTTTACGTTCGCTTGATACACCTTAATCTCCTCAACCGTCAAGCCTTCGCCCCTATCTGCTTTTGCAATGATTTCCTGTATGTTCATAACCATACCTCCGTTTTTTATTATAATCGTATATATACGATATAGTATTTTTTTGTATTTGTCAAGGCTTTTTTAAAAATTTTTATTTTTTATGCGTAATTTTTATGTTACCAATGCGGCTATACCTCTGATAAGAAATGGACAGGCAACAACTATAACAGCAATTACGACCAAGCCGATTACATAATTTATAAGCATTTTTCTCGCTTTTTCTTTATCTTCGTTTTTGTGGGCAATGGCTATCATAACGCCTATAACGATACTCCATATTCCTGCGGCGGCAAGCAATACCCACCACATATAAGGACTATATTGAATAAACAAATACTCGACATAGTTACTTACTTCTTCATATTGGTCGCCAAGTTCCTGTTTATAAGTATGACCGCACGAGCTACAATGGTATGTTCTCGTTGTTATACCGTTTTTAGATTTAACATCGGTTATAGAATAGCTGTGTCCATTAGCGGCAATTACCGTATCGAACGTATCTCCGCAAGTATCACAAACGCTTCTACGCATACCTGTACTTGTACAATTTGGCTCTGTAATTATTGTGTTTGTATAGTTATGTCCTGTCGGAAAAGTTCCGTCGTTTTCGTTGTACGAATGCCCACAGAGCTGACAGGTAAAAATCGTTCTCCCGTATTCAGTACAAGTTGCCGGTTGAAAAGTCGATTCGTAATTATGCCCGTATGCGTTGGTAAAATTATCTTTGTAAGCATCTCCGCATCGAGTACAAGTATATGTTGTATAACCGCCCGTCGTACAAGTCGGGGCAATCGTTGAAGCAACATAATAATGCCCCATCTCCTCTATTGAATAATTTGTATATGTGTCGCCACATTGAATACAGTCATACTGCAAATATCCCCCGCTTATGCAAGTCGGGCTTTCCATTGATTCTATATAATAGTGATTTATTGTATAAGGATATACTGCACTTTTTGTTTTGGAAGATAATTTAATGGTATGTTCCCCTTCTTCTCTTATCCAAGTTCCTTTGGAATAAGATTTACCGTCAAGAGTTGCCGTCCACGAAGCTCTATCCCATGTAAAATACACACTATTATCCGTATCCGACTTTACAAACTCGCCATTCAATTCTGCCCCAAACTCTACCCATTTTTCTTGAGTCATATTACCGTATGCATCTTTGGCATAGAAATAATATCTTCCATCATTGGCATAATCTGAAACGGTATAACTGTTTCCATTGCAGGATTTCCAACTACCGTCGTCAACCTTATAGTAAAGTGTACAGCTTCCCGAATTATCCGAAGAATTTACAGTAAAACTTTTATTCGTATTTTGCCAAAACTCTGCGTTCGTTACCGTTATTTCTGGAAGTATATCGTCAAAATTTACATAATAATATTTCGACTTGTTTCCTGCATTATCTTCGGCATAAAACGTATAAGTACCGTTTGCACTTCCCTTATTAACTGTTACCGATGATGAGCCAACCGAATAAAACATACTCTCATTTGGCGCCCTACGATAAATAGCTTTAACCCCACTACCACTATCAGATGCCGTTACAGTAAAAGTATTGTTTTTATACACTCCCGTTTGCGATAAACTTGCGCCGTTAATTATTGGCGCACCACCGTCTATTTTAAATTCGTAATTGCCCTTAAAATTGTAGCCCCAACCTGCGCGCGAATTTATTGTTCCTCCTCCGCTACCCGAAATCGAAACTTTATATGTACCCTCAGATAAACCACTTGCCGATGCTTTTTTATTTCCCGAACCGACTTTTGTACCATTAGAATCAGTGATACTTACAGTCATACTTACACTTGATATAATTTCTACCGTAATATCTGTTGAATCTATATAAGTTCCGTTAATGAACGAACCTGTCCCTGATGCCGAACCACCGTACATAACTACTGACAAAGTATTCCTTGTTCTATTAGCCCCATATGTAAACGAAGCACTAAATACCCCCGTCCCTGAACTTGGATATTGCGTCGCACCACCACCTGTTCCATAAGTATATGATGCCGAATAATCAAAAGAAACCGTATATTTTGGTGTTGTTGCCGCACTTGCAGTTGTTGTGCTTTTAGGAATAATCGCAATAAAAAGCGCAAGCAAACTTATAAATACGGCAAACAATAATCCCGTTATAATACCTTTTGTTTTAACTCTCAATTTCCCCCTCCTCTTTCTTTTCGTCATTGAATAATTCTTTTGCATAATTTCCTGCTTGCACTCTCATACAAGCACGAAGCTCTGTCGAGCCTACAAAGAACGCTTGTCCCGTTACCGCCGAAATAATCATTCGTTGTTCTTCGTCGTTGAAGCTGTCGCCCGTTCTGTAAACGTCAAGCACGTCTTTCATATCGGGCGCACTTAATTTAAAAATAAAAGTGTATTGCGAATTTTTTAATATTGCGCTCGTCTTTCCCCTTAATTCTTCGTTGGCATTCCAATCCGCTATGTTCTGAGTTGCCGGAATAAAACTACCATTGTATTTTCTTATACGCTTTGACATCGAATAGAAAAAGTCAAGCGCAATAGGGAATTTTGCATCTATAAACAAGTGCGCTTCGTCGCAGACAATCATTGTACGAATTGCATTGCCGTTCCTGTTCTTCTCTCTTGCATTTATTACTTCCTGTTCAATAAAGCGGAAAACAAGCAACATCTGTGCGTTCGCAACTACATTGTTTTTATTTGCAAACAAGCTCTGAAAGTCAAAGTCTATAAGGTTGGAATTTACCTGTAACGTACTCGGTGCGTTCCAAATATCCGAATATCTGCCGTTTACAAATTTCTGCAAGTACAGCTCCGCCGTTCTCATATCCCTAAGCGTGAGCGAATCCATTTTATCTTTGTCTTTGCTCTGCAAGGTTTCTAACAAGTCGCTGAACAACGGAAAGTAGTCCGCAGGAAAATTTGAACAGTCCGTATTCTCGGTAATTCCCATTCTCTCATACGTTTCAACGGTCAAGTTATTGATTAGCTCTATCACATCAACGGGCGCATCCGCAAGCACGATTTTGAAAAAACTCTCCAACATTTTAAGGTGTGTATTGAACGTAACTTTGCTATCTGCCGCCGTTCCGTCCTCCGTCAGTATTTTATAGATATGAAAAGGGTTAATTCTACCCTCTCTTGCGTTACCGACGTTAATGACATTTCCATAAAGGTTTCTTGTAAGTGCAAGATATTCGGCTTCGGGGTCGAGCATAATTACTCTCGTTCCGTTCGCCCACTCATTAAGAACAAGACTTTTCAAAAAGAACGATTTGCCCGAACCGGACTTGCCGATAATCATAGCGTTACTGTTCTGATACAAGTTTCCACGTTTCCAAATATTAAAAATAAACGGATAACCGCTCTTGTTGTTCTCGCCCAAAAGAATACCGCCCTCGTCCATAACAAAAGTACGCACGAACGGGAACGCCGCCGCAAGCGACGAACTGTTAATTCCCCTTTCTTGGTTTTTTAACGTGGATATAGGACTTACATTTGCGCTCTTAAACCCTTCGATTTGCAAGCCGTAAAGCGTTGACGGTCTGAAATTTCCCATAAGCATCGAACGGCGCACGTTCTTTTTATAATTGTCGTTGTCCGTATAGTTATAAGCCGTAACGGTAAGCATAACGTCGAACAGCGTTTCGTTCTCGGTCTGTAATGCGTTAAGAAGCGTATCCATTGTTTCTCTGTGTACTTCCGCACTACTCGCTTCGCTTGCCTTGTCCGATATAATCTGTTTTGTTTCCATTTCGCCTATACACTTGTCGATACGACGGATAGCTTTCATTTTATCTACGGGCTTAACGTGCATTACAACCTTTGTATTGGGAATATTGAAAAGCTCTGCGCCCCAAGCGTTTTTTACTCTCAACGGATATTCCGATACGGCTAAAACCGCCGCTTGCGTTCCGTCCACTTTATAACTGTTGGAGTGAAAAACAATTTCGTTCGGTTTTACCCAAGAAATTAATTCCTCGTCTTTAACATTTTTAATTTCTCTCTCGTCAAAATTACGGGAATAACTATATTTTAAGAATACCGCCGTTTCTCTCATTCCGAGCAAGTGCGTATCAAGACCGCATTTTGCAATTTCGCTTGCCACGTTTACCGCCGTACTTTCAATATCAAGTTCGTTCCTAAATTGCCCCGATGCCTTAAAAATTCGCATAATTTGTTCAGGCTTATTCGTCTGCATGATTATTCTTGACATAAGAGAGCGTTCGTTCTGTTCTTCTGATTTAAGGGGCGATTCGCCGTTAAAAAGCGACATAAATTTTTCGCCGTGCTTTGTCCTTCCTGCTCGCTCGACTATATCTCTGTCGTCCATATTCGTAAGGCTGTCTATTCCTCTGTTTGTCATATCAACGACGGCAACCGTAGCAACGGTTTCCAACATAGTTCCCGCAACTTCGCTTGGCGGTAAAAAGACTTCGCTTTTTTCTGCTTCGATTTTGGAAAGCCGTTCTATCTTCTCTTTCTTTTCCCGTTCGGCTTCTTGTAACGAATATCTCAAAGTGCTTACATCTTGCAACTCACGCAGAGTAATTTCTTGTAAAGTTTTATCAACGTACTCGCTACGGTTTTTAAACCGCTTAATACATTCTTCCCTGCTCGAATATTCGTCGCCTACTTTTTTCACACATCCCATTTCCGCAATTCGGAATATGCTATACTTTGTTTCGTCGTCCTCGTCCGTTTCGCAATAAACGCCGTAATATTCAACTTTGGTGTTTGCCGCCATTTCTTCTATCGTAGGTTTTACTTCACGTTCTGCTTCCGTATCAAACTCGGCTTTTTCTGATACGGTTTCCATAAATTCTTCTTCCGTTTCTACCGCCGCATTATCGGCAACATTTTCTTTTGCCATAACGAACTTCGTTATCTTTTCCGCATCGGCTATTGCCGTGAAAAGCACGTTCGGATTTTCGGTTATCTTCGATTTCCAATGCTGTATGTATGCGCTATTGTTTTGGATATGGCTTTCATTTGCCGTAAGTTCCAAATCTTGCGCTATAAACATTGAAGCAATTTCCGCCCTTAATTCTTCTATGGCATAATCAGGCGTTCCTTTCCCCCCGTTCAAGTTTCTATTAAGCCGTGATTTATGTCCCGTACTATGTCCGATTTCGTGCAATGTCGTTGAGTAGAACTCTTGATTATCAAAAAACGCTTCCCTGTTCGGAACGTGTATCTCGTCCTTTTCGGGTAAATAAAACGCTTCCGTACCGCCGAAATAAATTCGGGCTTCGGTATCACTCCAAGTGCCGATAATTTTCTCCGCACGTTTACTGTAACCGCTCTCGTCCCGTTCAGCTTTAACTCGTTCGGGAATACCCTCGATAACATCGCCGTTAAAAACCCTGTAATATTTGCGGATAGGATATACGTTTTCGTCCATATATTCTTCCTGCTCGGCTCTCGTCATACCGTCTAACGTTCGTCTGTCGAACGGCTTTTTCGTTTCCTTGTCCCGAAGTTCGTAGAACTCTATTGCAACGCCTGCTCCCTTCCCAAGACTTTCGCCTTCTTCGTTTCGCTTAAAACTCCAACCCTTATCTTCCATTTGGTTAAACGTAACCCAACGGTTGTCCGAATAACCTTTTTCCATTGTAGCCGCAGACAAAAATAGCCTGTTTATACCTCTGTACGGTTTACCCGTTATGCCGGATTTAGGCGCACCGCCTAACCAACCCTGTTTCCAAAGACCTACACCTTTTTCAAGGTTTGCAAGTATTATGTCTACAAGCTGTTTTCTCTGCGGTGTAAGTTTATCGTAGATTTTATTGTTCGTTGCCGTTTCGCTCAAATCGTAACTTTACCTCCTCTATGAGAATAGGCTGTTCGTCCCCGAAGTCGCTATCGTCCATATCAAGTATGTCAGCTATGTCATATCCAACAGGAATTACGATTTCGGGTACTGTGTGTTTTTTCTTTTTCAAATTGTCCTCCTTTATTTGTTCTAACACTTGAAATTTTCTTGTTTTTCGTTTATAATAAGTTTAAGAAGTTTTTGGGCGGTATTTTATGAGTAAAGAAATCAAAAACAGAATTGAATATACCGTTATGTGCATAGGGGAATTTTCAGAAAGATATTCCCTGTCTATTCACGCCGCCTATTCCTATCTTAAAAAGTATGGTGGCATTGCACTTATGAAAGATTGCTATGATGCTATGCACTTACAGTCAATAGATGATGCCGTTGACGACCTTGCCGCCGTTTGTTTACGAAACGGGGGTAATATCGCATGATTTTATATCACGGAACTAATATCGATATTGATAATATCGATATTGATAAATGCCAACCTTATAAGGATTTCGGCAAAGGCTTTTACACAACAACCCTTTTTGACCAAGCCCAAGCTATGGCTATAAAAAAGAGCCGTATTTTCGGTGGAACGCCTTGCGTTATTACTTATGACGTTCCGGACAATATTCTCTTGCTTCCAAATTTAAAAATTAAAGTATTCGATAAAGCTACGCAAGAATGGGCAGTTTTCATAATTAATAATCGAAACCGTGATTTTAACGACCACACAAACTCTCTTTGCAATACCGATAATAAATATGAAGTAGTTTACGGACCTGTCGCTAACGATACTTTAACCACTCTTATTCAGCGTTATAAACGTGGCTATATCGATGCTAATGTTCTGTTGAAAGAAATGGAATATGTAGCACCGAATAACCAATATTCGTTCCATACAAAAGCTGCCGTCGCACTTCTTAAAAAGGTTGGTGTGCAATGGATAAAGTAAAATTTTTAACAGAGCTTAATATTCAGGATATTATCGGCTTTATTGTTGAAGATACAGGTATCGAATACGATTTAGCAATGGATGAATTTTATAACTCTATTACGTTTAAAAAACTTACAGAGCAAGGAACAGGGCTTTACCGTGATAGCGCCGCCTATGTCTATGAACTCTACAAAAACGAAAAGAAAAACGGAAAACTCATACAAGTTGAACAGTAATTTTCTCGGCTACGGCTAACAACCGTAGCCGAGTTTCTTTTTTATTTTCCGCCTTTATCGCTACCGTTGCCGTTACCGCTCGGCTTATTATTGCTTGCTTTGGGCGGTGTATAAACGGGCGTTCCTTTTACCGCCTTTATTGCCGTATGTTCGTAATAACTCTGCGGTTTATCTGCACGGAATAATCCGCTCGTTGCGTTGATGCGAAGCATCTGGTCAATATCGTGATTACACCAAAACGCAAGATAATTCATAAGGCTCATATCGCTGTTTGAATGATTATTTTGCAAATCTCTGCCGTTATACAGTTGTCTGATTTTTTCTCCGTTTTTCGATGCGAACGCTTTATCAAGAACTTCCCTGTCGTCTAATAACGAAAGCCCCTCTACGCCCGTTCCTGCGCCTTTCCACTCCGTACGCTTTTCGAGCTTACTTTCGAGAATTGCTTTCATTTCGGGCGTATCAAAACTTTTAAGTTCGGTATTGCCGTAATCGTCGCCCGTCATTGCGATAAAGTGTCCGCCCTGATAATATTCCATATCCCCGTCTTTACTGAACGCTCTTAAATCTGCGCCTTTTGTAATCCCGAAGAAATGCAAGCCCTTTCCGCTTACCGATTTTTCGCAGTATGTTCCGTCGCAGTTGTCAAATACTTTTTTAGCAAGTGGCGAAAAATCTCCGTTCTTTTCAATGCAACCGTCAAGGTCAATACAAGCTATATTGTCCTTGCCGTCAAGCGCATAGGCAAGCGCAACGCCACCGTTCTCTTTTGCATACTTGCAAGCTGTATCGAAGTCCGTCCACGTTTCGGGGTTATTGCTCTCCGCAAACTTACCCGTATGGGTGTCGATAAGGAATTTATCAAGTCTGCCCGTTTCCATATTTTCTCTTGTACGCACGATAACCCAATTCGGTTTATTACGCATAACTTCGGGAACGTTCTTACGAAGCCGTGCTTCCACCTTTTCAAACTGCTTTTTCGCTTCTTCGCTCGGTTGACGGTATTTGCTTTCGTAGTCCTCGTCCGTCTTACCCTTTAACGCTTCGATAAACTGTTCTGCCGTAAGGTCGATTTGTTCGCCGTCCGCGCCGCCTTTCAAATGAATTTCAAAATCTTCGGGAATACGCAAATATACCTCACCGTTTGCTTTTTCTTTATACATACCGTGTGGTAAGTAATAAGCCTTCCCCTCGTATTCGCCCTTAGGCATTTTGTAAAGCGCAACATTATCGTATTCAATGATAAATGCCTTTTCGCTGAACGGTACATTAAACCATTTCTTATCGCCCTCGTCGCCGTCCTGCTCACGATAATCGTCCAATGCGGTAGGCTCACGTTCATAATCTTCGGCGTTTGTGCCGCTGACCATATCGCTGAGATATTCTGCCGTAATCTCTTTCTTTTCTTCACCCTTCTTTAACGTGAATTTGAAGTTATCGCCTACACTCACGTTAATTCGCCCGTTTTCGCTTTCCTTATCTTCTTCGATTACGGAGTTAGGGACATAATAACCGTAGCCCTTGTATTTTTCGTTATTTGTGGGCATGGCGATAAATGTAGTTTTATCATATGTACCGATAATCGCTTCTCTCGGAAGGTTTATTTTTACCTTATTGAAATTACTCTCGTAATCTTTATTTGATGTACCCCCGACAAGCTCTTTAAACTCCTGCGGCGTAAACTCTCTTACATCGCCGTTACGGTTTTTTATAATAACCGTATCGTCAGCTTCAAATAAAAGTTTGTAGCACAGTTCTCTGCCGTCGCTCTGCATATCTACAAGCTGTCTGCTTTCTTTGATGCGGTTGTTGAATAAATAATAGGAATATTCCTGCAATTCCTTATTTGTTGTGGGCATACGGAAATGAGAACTTCTATCGTACCTTTTTATAAGTGCATTTTTGGATACGTTAATTTCAACCCATTTACTGTTGTCCTGTCTTGCCGCATTGCCGTAATGCTCGCCCCTATCATAAATCTCAATTCATTTTCTTTATCCGACAAATTAAACTTTGTTTTTACAGTTAAAATGTCAGACTTATAAACACCCTCACAGCTATCGTTCAAAAAAAATATTGGTAATGTTCTTTTTGCTCTTGAATCAACCGAAAATCGAACTTCATTAAGGTCAAGGTCATTTTTAAGTTCCTTTGTTAATATTTTCATAAACTTTACCTCTTTTTTAATTTTATATTTCCCAACCGTCAATCACACTTACGATTGGCTTTTTCTTTTTAAAAGCATATTCGCAAGCCGTATATGCACCACCATAATGAGTCATAACTCCTGCAACAATAAAATCAACTTTATCTACTAAACATTTATTGGTTTCAATAATAGCTAAACGTTTTGGTACACTTCTTTCTAACAAATAAATACTATCGTCAAAATATTTAGGAAGAATAAACGTATTGTCGTTTTCAACAGATGCTTCGGGGATATACGAAAGCACCATTGTATTCCTAATTTGCGGATAACAGCCTTTTAATTCAAATATCAAAGAGCTACAAAAAGCATCAAAGTCGCCACGAAAACCTGAATAGAATTGCGTAACCCCCTTGTCCTCTATTAGGTCTAAAATTGTTTTTAACAGTTTTTCCCTATACGGTTCTACACTCATATTTCGATGTCCGAAAAAAGCACAAGATTTCATTTAATAACCCTTTAATTGCATACACTAATAGCACATACACATTGCGTATTGTCGTTTTGGCGTTATCAATATTATAGAATAAAAATAGCGACAATGCAAACTGCTTATTGTCTAATAGAGCAAAGGGTTATCAAGGTGGCAATTTCAAAAGAGTTTCAAAACAGATTTATCGAATTGATTAGCGATATTGAAGTTAAAAGTAAAGATAAAAAAGCTGAAATTATTGGTATAAATCGTTCAACTTTTTCTAATGCCTTTAACTACGGTATCGTTCCCAAGACGCCCTCTTTAATCCGTATTGCAGATTATTTCAATATTTCGGTTGAGTTCCTAATTGCCATAACAGACGACGAATACTTCGACCACTCCAAATCCCCCAAAAGTTTTATAGAGCGTTTGGAAGAATTACGAATTGAAAGAAACATCAAAACTAAATACGAATTATCACAAAAAATACTTATACACCGAAACAATATCGCACAATGGTATAAATTAAATTGCTTACCATTAATTGATGATTTAATTATAATTGCAAAACATTTCAATGTTTCAGTTGACTACTTGCTCGGAAGAACTGACGATAGAACGCCGTATAAATAAAAAGATGTCGCTCCCTTGCGAGAACGACACCGTAGAATATACCGTTCGTCGCCAAGTTGTCAGACTAATTTACATTTCTCGTTGAGATTTGTAAGCGATTATTAGAGTATAGTTCTACCATTACTATACTCAACGAGATAAAAATTATTAAATTAGTCTGACGGTTTGTATTTTAGCAAATAATAGATTTTTTGTCAATAAAAAGTAGCTCTCACAAAAATGTGAGAGCTTTATTTTACTCATTAATATTATATCGATATAATTCATTTAAACTGCCGTCCAAAATAATAACTTCCATTTCCGTTATCAATTTTGGTATTTCTTTTTCATATCTTTGGAGATTACATTTTTGTAAAAGTTCATTCCAATTAGAAATATATGTATTCTTCATTACTACTTCCGCAAGACAACATATTTCCGGATTACGCATACGGTTAAATTCTTCTTTTGAAATAGGTTTAATCCTTTCGTATTCTTCGGCAAATTCTTTAAGGTAATCTCTTACGGGTTTTATCCTACTTTCATTTTTTATAAACAAATCATTACAATAAGTTTCGTACCACTCACGCAAGCCACACTTGTATTTATAAAGCAGATGTCCGTAATCGGGTAAATGGTTAGCCTTAATAAATTCCCTTTCATACGGCAACCTGTCATTCTGCCTGAAAAATTCTTCAACCGCATCAAGAATATTTGTTGACGACCACCGACAAACGGGATATTCGTCAAGCAGTTCACCTATTTTTGCCCGTGCATCGGGTAATTTCTCTAATACTTTATACGCAAACTCTAATGCTTGTTTCCTTGTGGGCTTCGGCTTGTAATATGTAGGAAAATTTTTATTGAGCCACTCATGCAAGTTAATTTTGTAGCGTTGTTTAATTACAGGATGAGAAGGTAAACCATTCTCTTTTTTAAAATCAGTTACCGTAGGGACTCTGCCGTTCACGGACATAAAGTACTCAACGGCATCTTTTACAGTAGCATCATCCCATTCCGTAAAGGGCATCACGTTTGCAACTTCTTTCAGTTTTGCAATTTCTTCTAAATGGCTGTTTTTACCCTCAAACATAGCAAAAACAGACAAAAGTGCTTGATTTCTTGTCATTTTAAGCTCCTTTTGTCTGTTTCGCAGTACTAACATTATTGGTACGGCGTAAGTGGAAAACCTGACCCCGACGGAAATATCGAAGTTGTCAATCGCCTTTATAAGCCCAACGCAACCAACCTGAAACACGTCGTCCGCGTTCGCCTTTTTAGACCAGAAACGCTTTACCAGCGAGAGCACAAGGCGCATATTGCCCACAATAAATTTTTCCCTCGCGTCGTTGTCGCCCGCCTTTATTTTTAACATTAACTCTTCCTGCTCTTTGTTGGAAAGCTTGGGAAGTCCGGACGTTTCAACACCGCAAATAACGACTTTATCGTACATATAATTTACCTCCTATATGTACAAAAAAAGCCGTTAGCCGAAGGATATTACGGGGGCAATCAAATTTGCCGCGATATGTCTTTTTTAAGCTTTGCTATTATCTTTTTTTCAAGGCGGGAGATATAACTCTGGGAAATACCAAGCTTATCTGCAACGTCCTTTTGCGTCATTTCGTCGCCGCCGTCCAGCCCGAAGCGCATCCGCATTATCTTCTGTTCGCGCAAAGATAGCCTTTCAAGCGATTTTTTTAACAGCTCCCTTTCCACGCCGCCCTCCACGTCGGAATACACCGCGTCGGCGTCCGTGCCCATAACGTCGGATAAAAGCAGTTCGTTGCCCTCCCAATCGGTATTGAGCGGCTCGTCGAAGGAAACCTCCTGCTTGGAACGGCTGAGCCTGCGCAAATACATCAAAATTTCGTTTTCGATACAGCGCGAGGCGTAAGTAGCCAGCTTTATGTTTTTATCCGAACGGAAGGAATCGATAGCCTTGATAAGCCCGATAGTACCCACGGAAACGAGGTCGTCGCCGTCCGCGCCCGTACCTTCGAACTTTTTAGCTATGTACACTACAAGGCGCAGATTGTGCTCTACAAGCTCCGCCTTGGCGCGCTCGTCCCCACTCTGCAACAGGCTGATTTTCAGCCTCTCCTCCTCCGAAGAGAGCGGCAGGGGCAACGCTTCGGTTCCGCATATGTAGTCGAGTGTGTTCAGCCCCAATATGGAACGGAGCAGGCTTTTGATTTTTTCAAACATTTCAGTTTACCTCCGACAAATCGGGATGAAGCACTATCTTGTTTATGTGCCGAGGCGATATCCCGATGGTTACGTTACGCCTCTCGTATTTATTTTTTCCGTCGTCTATCTCCAATTTTTCAGCTGTAAACACGGCGATTTTACCCGCCCCCGCAACAGTATGTATATCAACGTAGTTTTTTATGCTCTTTTCGTCGGTAAGTTGTTTTGCGACGTAGGCGGGCACTATCGTTACGGGCGAGCCGTTAAAGTACACCTTATTGCCGCTGTCGTAAAACGCCGCGCAGGTTGCGCTGGAATTGCCGCTGTAAATTTTGCAGTACGCCGTAACCGCAGACTTGCCCGCGGAAAATTTGTTGCGCACGCGCTTAATTATTATCGCTGCCGTAACCGCCGCGAACATAGGTATGCCCACGGGTACGGAGGATATTATAAAACCGCCGCCCTGCCTGTACTCCGCGCCAGCCAGCGAAAACAATGCCAACAGCGCGCCGCCAACAAGGAACGAAGCCGCCGCAAACACGGCGGAAAATTTTACATATCCCTTAAACGTTTGAAACTTACCCGCCACAGCGCACATAAGCGCGCCCGCAACCAGCTTTATCACTATGCCGATTGCCCCGCCTATGCCTATAAGCGGATACACTACGGCAAAGCACGCGCCAAGCGCGGAAGCTACACATATACGCGGATATTTGGCGGGATTTTTAACCGCCGCCTTTGCCGCGTACAGCAGGGTGAAGTCCATACAGAAATTTTCCAAAAGGGCGTATTCCGCATATACTTGCATCGTGCAAGCATTATAGCGCGTTGCCGACTGACGAAAAATGCAAAAAACGGTCGAATTATAAAATGTTGTGTCAACCGCGCAATAAGGCATATTACCGCCGCCGTTATTCTACAAGTTAAAGCATAAACCGCGCGGGGCAAATAAAAAATTTGCCCCGCGCGGTTATTTGAATTTTATCAGAATTGCAACCCGTTGAAAATTTCTTCTATGTCTTGCTTGGAATTCGCGCCCATAAGCCGTACGCGCGTTGCCGCCGCATTAGGTTGCCCCTTTATGTAAAAGGCGAGCATCTTGCGCATATACACGATTGCAAAACGGCTGTCGAAGTTTGCAAAAGTATCGTGTAACTGACGGCGGATAACTTGCTTTTTATCCACCCTATCCGCGCCGCTAATCTCGGAAATGAGAAAGGGATTATACATAGCTCCGCGCGCAAGCATAACGCCGTCCGCGCCCGTTTCGTTTAAAAGCCTGTCCGCATCGTCCGCGCTAAACACCCCGCCGTTGGCAATTACGGGTATATCCACCGCCGCCTTTGCCGCCGCAATTTCCTTCAAATTTACTTCGCCCGAGTACATCTGCACGCGCGTACGCCCGTGAACGGTGAGCATTGCCGCGCCCGCGTCGCGCATTGCAACCGCAAAGTCGCGCGTTACCAAATGCCCGCCGTCAACGCCCGTGCGGAACTTGACCGTAACCTTTTTGCCGCTCTTAACCGCCGCCTTAACCAATTTTTGCGCAAGCGGTATATCGTTTAAAAGCGCGCTTCCCTCTCCGTTTTTAAATATCTTGGGCACGGGGCAGCCCATATTTATATCTATTAAATCGAACGGCGCAATATTTTCGCAACAAGCCGCCCTTTCCATATATTCGGGCTCGCAACCGAACAGCTGAACGGCGTTAATTGCGCCATATTCGGGGGGCAATTCCAAAGTACTCAACAACTCGTGCGTATTTTCGCTGTTGTAGCACAGCCCCTTTGCGCTTACCATCTCCGTAAACGTTAGCCCCGCGCCGAGGCGCACGCACATTTCCCTGAACACGGCGTTGGTATACCCCGCAAGCGGCGCGACAAGCAGATTGTTTGGCAATACAAGCCCTTTTAAATCAATTTTGTGCAATCGCATTTTTTGCCTTCACCCAATAATAGTCCAGCTCCAATCCGTCGAGAGCGTCCATTTTTTTGCCGTCTGCAAGTATAAGCTTTTCGCATTCGACAAAGCGTTTTACAAACTTTTCGGTAGCGGCGCGCAGAGCTTCCTCGCAATCGACACCCGCAAGGCGGCAGGTATTTACGGCGGCGAAAAGCACGTCGCCCGCCTCCTCGAAAGTGGCGTTTTTATCGCCCTTCCGCATTGCCTCCACCAATTCCTTTACTTCCTCCCACAGCTTTTCCGAAGCCGACACGGGGGAAAGAAAATCCATACCGCTCTTGGCGGCGCGCTTGCCCACCTTTTGTGCGCGCATACAGGCGGGGAAGTTTTTAGACACGGCGGCAACGCTTTCTCCGAACGTGGTCATATGTTTTTCTTTAAGCTTGTTTTTATCCCATACGCCCAACGCCTCGCTTTCGCTTGCCGCCTTATCGCCGCCGAAAATATGCGAGTGGCGGAATATGAGTTTTTTAACGTTTGCAGTCGTCGCGTCCGTGGCGTTGAAAACGCCCTGCTCTTCCTTTAACAGCGAGTGAAACGCCGCCTGCAAAAGAATATCGCCCGTTTCTTCCAAAATGCCGTCGTCATCGTCCCGCTCGATTGCGTCGGCAAGCTCGTATGCTTCCTCCACCACGTTGCCCTTTATGCTCGCGTTTGTCTGCGCCCTGTCCCACGGGCAACCGCCCGGCGCGCGGAGCAGTTCGACCATATGTACAAGGTCGGCAAAATCGTACCTGTCTTTCTTTAAAAATTCGCCCTCTTCAACGGCTACGGCGCAGGTAAGGTCGTAATTTTTTTGCCTGTCCAGCTCGTAAATCTTAATTTTTTGCGCGCTCTGCCCGCGGATAAAGGAGCACTGCGTTTCTTCGCCGAAGAGGTCGGACAACACAATTTTAACTTCCGAAGCGGCGTAACCGTCGTCTATATCGTAAACGACCGCCGCGCGGCAACTCTTTAACGAACGCACGCCGTAAGCCGAAAGGCAGGTAACCTGCGAGCATTTGAGCCCCGCCGCCGTCTTTATTGCGGATATGCGCGAAACGCCCTCGCAAACGGTTACGTTCTTAGCCTTAGAAAGTATTATTTTGCACGCCTCGTCCTCGCTTACGGCTCCGTCCACGCAGTAGCAGACGTTGCACTCCCTGCCCGCCGTAAGCACGGCTTTGGCAAGGTTTTTATTGAGCGTATCGAAATTGCGCGAGCTTTCGAAAACGCCGTCCAAAGTCTGTACGGCGTAATCTTTCAAACTTTTAAAACTGTCCGTTACGCAAGTGCGGGCTAAAATTTTATCCGCCGCTTTCAGCGCGCGCTCAGCCGACAGGGTTAAATCCCCTTCCTTTACTCCCAAACCTATCAACGTTATTGGCATCTGCGTTCCCCTTCTTGTTTTTTACCATTATAATATAACAGAAATTGAGGACGACCGCAACAAAATAACAGCAGTTTGCGGAAACGGCTACGCCAACAATCGACAGCGGCGTAAAGGCGACCAGTGCGGCGGAAAGAGCAACGCGGATAATTGCCGTTACCCACTGCGTAACCGTGCCGAGAAGAGGTCTGCCGAGCGAGGTTAAGCACGCCGAAGAAGTTTGCACGAGCGAGGAAGTTACGGCGTTTATGCTCATAATGCGCACGAGGTTGATTAACAGCTGTTTTTCGCCGTCGCGCAATGAGGGAAATATGACCCTTGCCGCAAGCGGAGCAAATGCGAACAGGGCTATTGCAAACGGAATAGAAATAGCCGCCGTATACAACAGAGCCTTTCTCGCTTCGCGCTTGGCGCCGACAAAGTCGCCCCCCTCCGCCAGCGGGGAAATGTTGGGCACGCTTGCCGCAGCCAGCCCGTAAGTTACGGAAACGGGCAGATTGATAATAGTTACCGCACAGCCCGAAAAAATACCGTACAACGCCGTTGCGTTATCTACCGAGCCGCGCAGAATATTCACCACTGCGATGCTTTCGGCAAGCTGACCTGCGGGCAAAGCGATTGCCGTAAACGTGAGAGGAACGGTATACGCAAAAATGCTCTTTGCCGAAACCTGCTCCTTGCGGAAGAGGGGTTTTACCTTGCTTCTTTCGCCCAGATAGAGAGCGGCGGCAAAACAGCAGGTTATAACCTCGCTTATGGTAACGGCAAGCACAGCCGCCGCGGTTGCACGCGCAATATTGCCGCGGAACAAACCCGCAAGCGCAATGCCCGCGCCGACTTTAACGGCTTGTTCGGCAACCTCGGTAAACGCCGTGGGGTACATATTCCCCTTGCCCTGAAAGTAGCCGCGCACCACCGAAATTATAGCTACGAAGAAAACCGACGGCGAAAGCAGACGGCAACACAGCGCCACCTCCGCCTCTCCCTGAGCGGCGGCTAACGGCGCGGAAAAGACAAACATTAAGAGCGAGCCTATAAGCCCTATTCCGCCGTACAGATAAAACGCCTTGTGCTCCGCCCCGCTGTTGCCTCCGGAGGATATAAGGCGGGCTATACCCGTGGGGATTCCGCTTGCCGACACGGTTAAGAGTATGCAGTACAGCGGGTACACCATCTGGTAAATGCCCATACCCTCGCCACCCAAAAAGGCAACGAGGGGTATACGGTATACCGCGCCGAGCAGTTTAGATAAAAAACCGCCGACGGAAATTATTACTGCTCCCTTTAAATAGCTTTGCTTTTTCATACTTACACCCCGCGCCTGACAGGCAAAACGCGCCCTGCCGCCGCCAAAAAGTTTACGGTTACTCGAACTGATTTGCTAAAATGGTAGCCGAAAGCTGGGCAAGCTTGCACGCGCCCGCCTCTATCTTTGCGCCCTGTTCGGTGGAAACGAGCGCAACGGCGCCAAGGCAGTCGCCGTTGGAAACTATGGGCACGATGATTTGCGCGGTTATAGCGCTTGCCTCGCCCTCGCAAATGGGCACAATGTCGCCGCCCTCGGAAAGGTTGGCAATGTAACTTCTGCGCTCCTGCATAATTTTATCGAGCTTTTCGGAAACGGCTCTGCCCGCCACTTCCCTTTTGCCGCTTCCCGCCGCGTGAAGTACCTCGTCAGTATCGCACACAATGGCAAGGTGCCCCGAAAGTTCGGAAAGACTCTTTGCCGTGCCCTCGGAAAATTTTTCAAGCGAGGCTATGGGCGAATACTTTTTAAGCATAAGCTCGTCGCGGTCGGTAAATATTTCCAACGGGTCGCCCGATTTTAACCTTAACGTACTTCTTATTTCCTTGGGAATAACCACCCTTCCCAATTCGTCAATTCTTCTTACAATTCCTGTTGCTTTCATCAATTAACTCCTATTTAAGGCAAATATTGCCGTAAAAAGAGTATGTGAAAGTAAATTTTTGTTATGCGCCCGCAACAAAAAAGCAAATAAACGAAAGGTGCAAAGACCGTTTTTGCGCAATAAAAAACCGCCGGCTTAGCCGACGGTTCTTTATTTTATTATTTACTCCTTACAGCGAGACGGGCGCAAAAATTTGCTGTTAAATATCCTCTTCGCCATCACGTTCCAAATCGCCCTCATTCATCTTTTCCACATACCCGTCGACATAACCAAGATAGTACATTGCGTCTTCGAAGTCCTTCTGAAAAAACAAATTGATGTAGCCGCCGAATTCCTGTATTTTTTCATTATTCGGTAACTCTTGTTCATTTGAATATTTATTAAATTTTTTTATGGTATTACCAGATTTATTAGTTTCCGGTTCAATTAAAAATGTATATGTACCTATTTCTATGTGCGGAGGCATAACATTTGAAAGTAATTCCTTATATCCTACCGCTTGATTCAATTTGTCTTCAAATTTATATCGTCCGTTCAACTTTTGGAAACTAAATTCAATTATCAGTATTTTTCTGCGATATACCAATACGTAATCAGCCCGCTTATGAGTGAAAGGAATTTCCATCTCCTGCAAAATTTGAAGTTCATTACGTATTTCCGGATTAACATAATCCAGCACATAGTACATAATGTTAAGCGTATCGAGCCAGGAAACTATTTCCGCAGTTTGTACTTTTATTTCTTGCTCATCAGACAACTTTTTGAGATATTGATACTTGTAAGTATAGTCTATCATTTTAGCCCTGTCTTCGGCGCTCATATCGTAAATCAACCAATTTTCCAAATGCAGCTCTTCTTTAATCAATTTATTAAATTCATCACAATTCAACCAATGCAAATTTTTCATTTGTATTTACCCCCTCGTCAATCCATATTTTTAATTCATTGCTAACTACTCCGCGATACGGTAGTCCGAAAATGCCAATCAACTTATATAGATATTATCTTTCAATAAGTTACATAATGCGCTTCATAAAAAGGATAACGCGCCAATTGCGAAAAGTCAATATTTTTTTATTTTCCGTACTCCAAAATATGTTTCAGCTACTTGAAATTTTATAATTTTGATATCTTTTTAAAAGAAAAGCGGGAATAGTTTATCCCGCCTTTCTACTATTTTTTGTAATTGACAAATTATAATCATTAAAAATCTTGTATATTATAACATAATAATCCCGACAACTTTGACATATATAAAAAATTTTTTATTATTTATTATAAAATTTTAAAGGTTGCAAGCAAAATTTGTTTGCAACCGCATAAGACTTATTTAATTTCTTGTTATTAAGCTATGGATAAAACAAGGGCAGAAAATTGTCATTGCTTTTCTGGTATGTTTATGCTATAATGAAATTACAGCAAACATTAATTTAGCGGGGGGAATTTTATGAAACTTGACGGAATTGGATTATTTGTAAAAGATATGGCGACAATGATACGCTTTTATCGCGACGTATTAGGTTTTGAAATTAAAGAAAGCGAAGATGCCGTCAATGTATATTTAATAAAAGACGGCACATTGTTTATGCTTTATGAAAGAAAGAATTTTGAAATTATGACCAGCCGAAAATATGAGTATGTAAACGGACTTAACGGACATTATGAAATAGCATTATATGTAGACACTTTTGAAGAAGTTGACAAGCGTTTTGCCGAAGTCGTAACTAAGGGTGCAACACCCGTGCTTGAACCCACAACCGAACCGTGGGGGCAAAGAACTTGCTATATAGCCGACCCCGAAGGCAACTTAATTGAAATCGGGTCTTTTAATAAACCATTTCAAAGATAAATTTTGATTTGTATATTAACTAAAAATGAAGATAGCGCACTTTGCTTCACAAATGAAGTATAGCGCGCTATTTGTTTATCCGCGAAAAATCTCTATAATACCCCTTTCAACAGGCTATATACTTTCGACTGTTAAAAGTTTTTCGCTTAATTTCAACGCTTCGGACACGGTGTCGAAAAAAGAGCGGCGCCCGCGGTTTAAACCGCGGGCGCCCATTTTTATTATTTACTTAAAATTCAGTCTGTTCGATACTGCTCCACTTTGCGTCCTTTTCGCTTAGGTTGAGCGGAGTGCCGTCCTTCAACGTATACCCCTCTGGATTGGCGTTGCCCTTATATTCGCCTACAACGCCCCAATCTATGCCTATTTCGGGGTCGTTCCAAGCTATGCCGCCCTCGTCGTTGGGGTGATAAAAATCGGTTACCTTATAGCAAAATTCCGCCGTTTGGGAAAGCACCAAAAAGCCGTGCGCAAAGCCCTCGGAAATATAAAACTGCTTTTTGTTCTCTTCCGTAAGCGTAACTCCGTACCACTTGCCGTACGTTTTACTGCCCTTGCGCAAATCTACCGCAACGTCGAAAACCTCGCCCTTAATCACGCGCACAAGCTTGCCTTGCGGGTAGCGTTTTTGAAAGTGCAGACCGCGAAGCACTCCCTTTGTGCTCATAGACTGATTGTCCTGCACAAAATTCATAGTCAGCCCCGCTTCTTCCATATCGCGCTTGCTGTACGTTTCCATAAAATAGCCGCGGCTGTCGCCGTGCACTGAGGGCTCTATTATGTGCAAGCCCTCTATTCCGCCAACGTTTTTTGTTACTTTAATCTGCCCCATTGTCCAATTCCTTTAAATATCTTTCAAGCGCGTCCTGCCAAGTAGGCAAAGGCTTAAAACCGTTTTCCGCCAGTTTAGATTTATCAAGTCTGCTGTTGAACGGGCGCGCCGCTTTGGATAGCCCGTACTCTGCGGTTGTTACAGGTATTACGTTTACGTTGCGGTTTGCGCGCCTGAAAATTTCTTTGGCAAACTCGCACCAGCTTATATATCCGCCCTCGTTGGTGGCGTGATAATAGCCGTACTTATCCGTTTCAATCATATCTACAAGCAGGCGGGCAAGGTCGTACGTGTACGTAGGCGTGCCAATCTGGTCGTTTACCACCCGCAATTGGGAGTGAGTTTCCGAAAGGCGCAACATCGTCTTTATAAAGTTGTTTCCGTTTTTACCGAATACCCAGGCAATTCGCACAATGAAATACATTTCAAGTAGCGAAGATACCGCTAACTCCCCTTCGAGCTTGGTTTTGCCGTAAACGTTTAGCGGGTTGTACTCTTTACAGTCTGCAAGCCAGGGCGCTTCACCCGCGCCGTCAAAAACGTAGTCGGTAGACAGATACAATAGCTTGCAGTTGAGTTTTTTACATTCCCGCGCAATATTTTCCGTGCCGACGGCGTTTACAAGGCGCACGGCTTGCCCGTTGTCCTCCGCCGCGTCAACGGCGGTCCAAGCCGCGCAGTGTACGACCGCTTCGGGCTGTATTTCCTGCATAACGCGCGCAACGCTTTTCGCTTCGGTTATGTCCATATCCTCTTTATCGAAGCCGTAAGCCGTATGTCCGCGGCGTTCAAGCTCGTTTACAACGTCGTACCCAAGCTGACCTTTAACGCCCGTTACAAGCACTTTCATTATCTGTTTTTATACATCCTTTCATAGTAGGTTTTGTATTCGCCCGATATAATTTCCTGCCACCATTCGCGGTTTTCGAGATACCATTTTATCGTCTTTTTTATGCCGTCGGCAAACTTTGTTTCGGGCAGCCAACCGAGCTCGTTATGAATTTTGGTTGGGTCGATTGCGTATCGCAAGTCGTGCCCCTTTCTGTCGGCAACATAGGTTATAAGGCTTTCGGGCTTGCCGAGCTCCTTACAAATCAGCTTAACTATGTCGATATTTTTCATTTCGTTGTGCCCGCCTACGTTGTAAACCTCGCCTACCCTGCCCTTGTGTAGAATCAGGTCTATTGCCTTGCAGTGGTCCTCAACGTACAGCCAGTCGCGCACGTTTTCTCCCTTGCCGTATACGGGGAGGGGCTTGTCGTTTAGCGCGTTGGCTATCATAAGCGGAATGAGTTTTTCGGGGAAATGATAGGGTCCGTAATTGTTGGAACAGCGGCTGATTGTTACGGGCAAGCCGTACGTTCTGTGATACGCCAGCACCAACAGGTCGGCGGACGCCTTACTCGAAGAATACGGACTGCTTGTGTGCAGGGGCGTAGTTTCGGTAAAAAACAGGTCGGGTCTGTCAAGCGGCAAGTCGCCGTACACCTCGTCGGTGGACACCTGATGATAACGCCCAACCTTGTGCTCGCGGCAGGCGTCCATAAGCGTTGCCGTACCTAAAATATTAGTCTGTAAAAATATCTGCGGCTCCTCTATGCTTCTGTCAACGTGGCTCTCCGCCGCAAAATTGACTACGGCGTCGGGGCGCTCCTCTTCAAACAGCGCAAACACGCCCTCGCGGTTGCAGATATCTTCCTTAACAAAGCGGAAATTTTTATTATCCATAACGCCTTTAAGCGTTGAAAGATTACCCGCGTAAGTAAGGCTGTCAAGGCATACTATGCGGTAATCGGGATACTTTTTAATCATATGGAAAATGAAGTTAGAGCCGATAAACCCCGCTCCGCCCGTTACTATAATCGTCATTTTTTATCTCCCGTTAAAGGCGGCTTTCCGCCACTTTTTTAAGATGTTCGCCGTAGGGCGACTTGCCGTAACTTTCGGCAATTTGCAATAGTCGAGCTTTGTCTATCCAGCCGTTGCGGTAAGCAATTTCTTCCGGCGCGGAAATGGTAACCGCCTGCCGCTGGGAAAGCACCCGCACAAACTCCGCCGCTTCGAAAAGACTGTCCATTGTGCCAGTATCCAGCCAGGCAAACCCCCTGTCCAAAAGCTGGACAGACAAATCGCCCTCGGCAAGATATCTTGCGTTGAGGTCGGTTATTTCCAATTCCCCGCGTTTGGAAGGCTTTATTTCCTTGGCAAATTTTACCGCGCGGTTGTCGTAGAAATACAGCCCAGTAATACAGTAATTCGACTTGGGATTTAAGGGCTTTTCCTCCACCGACAAAACTTTGCCGTCGCCGTCAAACTCTACTATGCCGAACCTTTGCGGGTCCTTCACGCCGTAGCCGAATATTGTCGCCTTGCCGTTTTCGGCGTTTCTCTTTGCCTCCGACAGCATTTTTTTAAAGCCGTGCCCGTAAAAAATGTTGTCGCCCAAAATCATTGCCACGTTGTCGCCGCCGATAAACTCCTCGCCTATTATAAACGCCTGCGCAAGTCCGTCGGGCGAGGGCTGCACGGCATACTGCAAGCTAATGCCCATAGACTTTCCGTCGCCAAGCAATTCTTTAAACCTCGGCGTGTCCTGCGGCGTGGATATAATAAGTATATCCCTTATTCCCGCCGTCATAAGCGAGGAAAGCGGATAATATATCATAGGCTTGTCGTACACGGGCAAAAGCTGTTTGCTTGTAACCCTTGTAAGCGGGTACAGGCGCGTTCCCGAACCGCCCGCCAAAATTATTCCTTTCATACGTCTAATTCCTTATCAATTTTGTCCTGCGCTCGCTCTTCCGCTTGCACGCTCGTCGGCTCTCCGCTTTGTTCCGCCGTCGTCTGTTCGGTTTGCGCAACCTCCGCCGTTTTGCCTTTTCTTTTAAAGAGCGAAACAAACAACTTATAGTTGAACAGGCAATATGCGGCAAACAGCGCGGCATATACCGCCATTCCTATCCACAAACTTAAAAGGCTTGCGCACAGGATAAAGCCCACCGTCATAACCGCTTCGACTATAAACTCTTTTATAATTTTGACTTTTATAGTTTTAAGTACAAAAATTTCGGAAAGTACCGAGTTAAACATAATAACGCCCACAACGCAACACAACAGCGCCGTAAGGTTATCGAAAACGTACGCACAAAGAGCAAACAGGCTTATACCAAGCGCAATAGAAATTACGTTTGCAAGAAGCATAAGTTTTTCTTTGCGGTACACCTTTAAATAGTTGTTTGTAAGCAGGCTCACTTTGGATGAAAATATGATTATGGGAAGCAAAATTCCCAAATACACCAAACTTTCCGAATACTTGGGCAACCATAAATTTAGTATCCAACTGCCAATGAAGTAAAACAGCATCATAAAAAACAGTACTGGTGAAAGCACGTTTCTTATGCTTTTGTACATAGAGGGCAGTTTTTCAGGTTGTATGCGCTGTAACGAAGGAAACAGCACTACGCTTATTGCCGTAACAAACACCAAAAATATGTTGGATACACTAAACGCAAACGAAACTTTTCCGAAAACAAGCTTGTCCCAATGCCACTGAATAAGCATTTTTGCACTGCCTATCATAAGCATTGCCGACCAGTTAGCCATCATAAGGATAATGCCGGCAAGCACGTTTACCTTCAATTCCTTAAAAGTTTCTTTGATACCTATGAGCTTACCGAAAAACAAGCCCCTGTTGAATACGGCGCCTATTACTATCCCCACCGCGTCGCCGAACAAATCTGCTAAGCAGTACCAGAAGAAATCGTTTACTTTAAGCGCGAGAAGCACTATAACCACAACGCCGTAAGCCAACCGCTGGGCTATCGTAAGTATTACGTACTTGTTTATCCTGTTTGTGATTTGAAACATATAGGAGCTGTACGTAACTATATTTTTTGTTATTATGCCTACGGCTACAAAAACGAATATAATTTTGTTTGCGCCGCCGAAAGCAAACAACGAAACGGCTATTGCGGCAAACGATATTATGCTTGTAAATATAAGTAAAACTACGAACTGTGAGCGGAGCCTTGCCTTATCCAGCTCCTCGTAGTCGTATTTAGAGTATCTTAAAACAAGCCCGTCCAACAGACCGAAGTGCAAAACGCCCACGTAGCCGACGTACAAAACGTACATCTGCCAATTGGCGTACTGCAACTCGTCGATAAAACGCGGCACTATAAGCGTTAAAATAAAGCTTACGGAAAGAGATATGATTTGCGCTATAATAGAATAAACGACGTTCTTGGCAAATTTTTTTGTAGTAATCGTCTGCGCCATAAGGTTATTTTTTGTGCAAAATAATTTATTTGATATATTTATAAAATTTTAAATAATTATACTATAATCAGTAAAGAAAATCAATTATACAATATAACAAATTTATTTTATTATGGTTAAACGGTAACACTTTTATAATTTTTTTAAACAAACCGCCGCTCGGGCGGCATAGCCCGAGCGGCGGTTTGTTTTTTTATAAGTTGTTTAAATTTTCCAGATGTCGTCCGCATATTCGCGTATGGTCCTGTCGGAAGAGAAATACGCCGCAGAAGCCGCGTTGATTAACTGCTTTTCGGCAAACGCAAACTTCTGTTTATAGTCAGCGTTGATTGATAGCAACGCTTCGTAATAGCTCTTTAAATCGTACAGTACAAAATAGTTGTCGGGGGCGTGCCAGCTGGCGCCGTTTATAAGGCTTTCGTAAAGCTCTTTAAAGCCGCCCGTACCGCCGTCGGAAAATTCTCCGTTTACAAGCGCTTCCACCGCGCGGGCGCAAAGCGGAGTGTTTAAAAGCGCGGCGGGCGAGTACCCCTCCCTTTTAAGCCGTTCTATTTCGTCGACTTCCGCGCCGAAAATGTAGTTGTTCTGCTTGCCCGCAAATTCAACTATCTCTATATTCGCGCCGTCCATAGTGCCGCAGGTAACTGCGCCGTTGAGCATAAACTTCATATTGCCCGTACCGCTCGCTTCAAGTCCCGCGGTGGAAACCTGCAATGAAACGTCGGCGCCCGTTACTATTTTTTCGGCGTAAGACACGTTGTAGTTCTGCACGAACACAACTTTCAAAAGTCCGTTAGTCTGCGCGTCGGCGTTGACCTTGGCGGCTATTTCGTTTATGAATTTTATTATCGCCTTAGCCCTCTTGTACGCGGGCGCGCTCTTTGCGCCGAAAATGAACACGGAAGGATAAAAATCTTTTATTTCTCCGCTCTTCAATCCGTAGTAAATATCGAGCACCGCAAACGCCGTCATAAGCTGACGCTTATATTCGTGAAGGCGTTTAACCTGGGCGAACACCAAAAAGTTATCCGGCACTACCACGCCCTCTTTCTCGGCGATATACTTTAAAAGTTGTTGCTTTTTCGTACGCTTTACTTCAATAAACTTCTCCACCGTATCCGCGGTATAATTTTTAAGCCCGTCAAGGCGGGAAATATCCGCGCGCCAGCCGTCGCCTATCGTTTCGTCTATCAACTGCGAAAACTCGCCGTTGCACAATTCCAGCCAGCGGCGGTGGGTTATGCCGTTGGTCTTATTCTGCAACTTTTCCGGATATATTTTGTGCGCTGTGGCAAATAGGCTGTTTTTTAGTATTTCGGTGTGCAGTTTTGCCACGCCGTTGACGCTTTTGGCAACGTACACGGCAAGGTTTGCCATAAAGAAAGTTTTATCCTTGTAAATTGCCATCTTTGCAATTTCTTCTTCGGTACAGCCCGCCGCAGTCTGCTCGCGCATAGCGTAAATATTTATTTTTACGATAATATCGGCTATATCGGGAAGAATTTTTTTAACGTAATCTTCGTGCCAGCACTCCAAAGCCTCGGGCAGAACGGTGTGGTTGGTATACGCAAAAGTCTGCCTTGCAAGCGAAAGCGCCGTTGCGAAGGGCTGACGGTATTTAGCCGTAAGCAACCGTATAAATTCCGCGATTGCAATTACGGGGTGAGTATCGTTTAACTGGATAACGTGCAGTTTGGGGAAGTTGCCGAAGTTTCTTCCGTGCTGTTTTACGTAATTTTCCAACAGCTCGGCTACCGTCGCCGCGGAAAAGAAATACTCCTGCCTCAACCTTAAAAGCTTACCCTCTTCCGTATCGTCGGCGGGATACAGGTATTCGCTTATTTTTTTCGCCTGCTCGCTCCCCTCAGCCTGAAACAGGCGCAGGCGGTTTATCCTTTTCCCGAACACGGGCATATCGTAGGGCACAGCCGTAACCGTGTAATCGGCAAACTTAATTTCCCTCTTCTCGTCCTCTCTGCGCACCGACCAAGGGTCGCCGAACCTCTGCCAATCGTCGGGAAGTTCAACCTGACAGCCGTTTTCGAGCGCCTGCTTGAAAAGACCGTATTTATACCTGATTCCGTATCCGTGCAAGGGCAGTCCCAGCCCTGCCGCGGAGTCTAAAAAGCAAGCCGCAAGCCTGCCCAAACCGCCGTTGCCGAGAGCCGCGTCCTCGATTTCTTCGAAAACGTTTATATCCACGCCCTTTTCGGCGAGTATGCTCTTCGTTTCGTTTAGCACGCCAAGCTCTAAAAGGTTGTTAAAAAAGCTTCTGCCTATCAAAAACTCCATTGAAAGATAGTAGGCGTTGCGCTTGTTAGCCGTGTTGCTTATCCCCCCCGCGCACTTCATTGCGAGAGAGGAAATTTCGTTATAGAGCGTTATAACGTCCTTGTTTTCCGTATTTAAATCTGCCAAATTTTGTAAAAACAATTGCTTATTCATAGTACCTTTCCGTAAATATTTTTAATTCTTTGCCTAAGGGAAGCGGGGAACAGCGCTCCCCGCTTCCAAAAATAAATTAAGGAGGAAAATCAAACTCAACCGCCGCCTTTCAGCGGACAATTATATGATGCGTATATGTTTTTCTTTATGATAAATTGCAAGTTTATCCACTGCGGGCATAAGTTTAAGCCCCGCCGTTTCGCCGTCTTTACTGTAAACGTAAGCGGTGTTTTCGCCAAGCTTGCACACGGCGAATTTTTCCCTTCCGTAATCGGCAATTGCCGTAACTTCCGTAGAAATGCCTTCCGAAGCAAACTGCAAGTCGTAAGGTCCGCATTCGTATAAAAGTTTTTCCGTAAACGCTTTCTTAACGCCTATGGCGGTAATCAGCTTATCTACCGTCTTGTCGGGACAGGGAATTTTGTATCCCTCCACGTCAAGCATAAACTTAATGCCGTTCTTTTTAACCGTTTTACCGTTTTCCTGCGTTTCTATAACGGCTTTTTCCTTTACGAGCACGCCTTCCATTTTTATAACTTCGGGCATACTTTCAACAACTGTTTCACCCTGTGATACAAACGAAAGCTTTTTGAGGTCTATTTCTATTCCCGTCTTTCCGTTTGCAACTTCGCCGTCGGTTAAGGCAAACAATCTTCTGCCGCCAAGCTCGAAAGAAACGACGGTTTTGCCGTTTACGTTTTCACAGCCGACCACTTCAACCTCCGCGTCAGTACCGCCGAAGCGCACCGCGTCGGTGGGAATGAGAAGTTCGTAATCGCCGTCCGCGCACTCTATGGCTTGGGGAAGCGCAAGCTTTACCCCGAGGAAAGAAAGTTTACCCGAAGCGACTTTACAGTCGAGATAGTTAAACTCGGGCGCGCGGGGAATTATGCTCAACTCGCTCTCTCTGTCGAACAGATGAACTTTGTTAATATTCAGCGCGGCTTCGACGATATCGCCCGAAGCAAAATCTGTTGCGCCCTTTGTTTCTATAATTATGCGCGTGGAGCTTTCCGTGTAACCGTCGCCGTCCATATTTATGTCGCCGTATATGAGCGTCTGGTTGCCCAATTCTTCCCTATGCGACACTTTAACCTTAATGGTAGTTTTGCTGTCCTTTACCACCGCGGGGTCGATAGAAATGTCCTCCGCGCGCAGACCTATAAACACCTTGGTTTTGCCGTTGAGGTAGGCGGGTCTTGCCTTGTACAGCATAGAATAGGGGACTTTTATTTTCGCTTCGGAATACTCGAAGTTTATTTCCACCTCTTCGCCCTTTTTAAGCAGAGTGCCCTCGAAAAAGTTCATCTGCGGCGTTCCTATAAAGCCTGCCACAAATTTATTGCCGGGATAGTTGTAAAGGTTTTTGGGCGTGTCGATTTGCTGTACGAAGCCGTCCTTCATAACGACGATGCGCGTACCCATAGTCATAGCTTCGATTTGGTCGTGCGTAACGTATATGAAAGTCGTTTGCAGTTTGGAATGAAGCTTTGAAATTTCGCTGCGCATCTGTGTTCTCAGCTTGGCGTCGAGGTTGGAAAGCGGCTCGTCCAAAAGCATTACCTTGGGTTCGCGGACAATGGCGCGCCCCAAAGAAACCCTCTGCCTCTGACCGCCCGACATCTCTTTGGGCTTTTTGGCAAGATATTCGGTTATTCCGAGTATATCCGCCGCTTCAAGCACCTTTTGATTTATTTCGTCCTTGTTGTAGTGGCGCATTACGGGAATTTCTTTGCCGTTTTTATCGAGTACGGGGTTGCCCTGCTTATCCCTCTTAACATCGGGAATTTTTCTTATTTTCAAGCCGAACGCAACGTTGTCGAAAACCGTCATATGGGGGTAGAGAGCATAGTTCTGGAAAACCATTGCTATATCCCTGTCCTTGGGTTCCATATCGTTTACCACGTTTTCGCCTATGGTCAGCTCGCCCGCGCTTATGTCTTCCAGCCCCGCTATCATTCTGAGCGTGGTGGACTTACCGCAACCGGAGGGACCTACGAAAACTATAAATTCCTTGTCCGCGATTTCCATATTGAAATCGTTTACGGCTTTCGTGCCGTTGGGATACACCTTATATATATGTTTAAGACTTAATCCTGCCATAATTCTTCCCCTTTTTTAAGTTAATATAGCTATCGAGTACTTGGGCATAGAAAGCGAGTTTCCGCTTCTTCCCACATTTCCGCTGACGCAAATGCTCTGCGCAAGCGTGCCTTCTACGTTGTTTACGGTTTTGGAGCTTTCGGCGAGATTTATAACCACCGTTATCGCTTCACCGTTATAAGTCTTTTTGATTATAAGCACGCTTTCGTCGCCACCGGGCAACCTTTCAGCCGTGCCGCGCATAAGAGCGGGAAAAGCGTTGCGCGCGTTGTTGCACGTCTTGTAATAGTTTATTATGGAATCGCCGTCGGCAAGCTGTTCCTTTACGCCGTCAAACACATATTCGGGTTCCTGCGCTCCGGGAGGGGGCGTCGTTGCGTTAGAACCTGCATTGTCCCAGCGCATACTCACCCTTAAATCGGGGTCGCTTTGGGGATTTCTGTTTACCATACCTATTTCGTCGCCGTAGTAGGTAAACGTACAGCCCGAATACATAGACATAAGTCCGTAGCCGAATTTTATTTTATCTTCGTTGCGGGAAACCCTGCCTGCAAACCTGCCCACTCCGTTATCGTGATTGGAAAGGAAAGGCGCGGATATATACTCGCCCGAAGTTTCGGCGCACTTTTTCATACCCACCCAAATTTCGTCGGCGGAATTGGTGTTGATTGCGTCCCTTACGTTGCCTGCCGTATCGAAATAGAAGAAGCTGTCTACGCCGCTGGCGTAGTAACTTTCTATATCCGACCTGCCCGACCACATTTCCCCTACGATGTACGCGTTTTCGTTGTACTTTTCAGCCGTATCCTGTATCCATTTGCAGAATTCAACGCTGTCGTCCATAGAGGGATAATAGAATTTACATCCGTCAAGGCGAAAGCCGTCCGTGCCCATTTCAAGCCAGAATTTCATAATTTTTTCCAGCTCGCCGCGGACAAGACTGCTCTTCAAATTCAAATCGGGCATATCGGGAGAGAACCACGACTCGTACCACAGTCCGTTTTTCTGGTTGTACCCGTCCTGCTGAACCGTGCTGAAATTGTAGTACGACTTGTACATAGCGTTGCCGCCGAGTGCCTGCTGGAACCAGGGGTGCTGGGACGACGTGTGGTTTATAACCAAATCGATTATTACCTTTACGCCCTTTTCGTGCGCGGAGCTTAAAAGATTTTTATAATCTTCCATAGTTCCGAACCTGTCGTTTACAGCGCAGTAGTCGGTAACGTCGTAGCCGTGATAGCTCGAACAGGGATTTATGGGCATAAGCCATATGCCCGTGTAACCCATATCGCGTATATAATCGAGCTTGGAAGTTATACCGTTGAAGTCGCCGTACCCGTCCCCGTCGGAATCGCAGAAAGAGTAAACGAAAATTTCGTAATAATTGTCGTACTTGTCTTCGATTATGTTCTCTTCCAAAAGTACTACGGGGCGACTGCTCTTCTTGCACGCAGGCAACCCGAACGCCGCGGTAAGCGCGCAGACGGAAGCCGCCACAAGACAAATTAGTTTAAGTAATTTCTTTTTCATAAGCTTATCCCTTTACCGAGCCTCCCGTAACGCCCTGCACGTAATACTTCTGCAACCATATGAACAGAGCCGTTATGGGCACGGAAATAATTACGGAAGCCGCGCAGAATCTCGTGAAATATTGGTACAGAGTTTCCTGTTTAAGCATATCCTTCAAGCCTACCGCAACGTTGTAGTAGTCTTGATTGCCGAACGCCATAAGCGAAGCGAACATATACTCGCCCCAAGGCGCCATAAACGCCGTTAAAATGGTGTAGATTATAATGGGCTTGGCAAGCGGAAGAATTACCCTTATAAACACCGTGTGGCGGCTTGCGCCGTCTATTCTCGCCGCCTCGTCAAGCGACTTGGGAATAGTGTCGAAGAAGCCTTTGCAGATGTAATATCCCATACAGGAACTTGCCACGTATACGAGAATAAGACCTACAAGCCCCATCTCCTGCGTCAGCCCGACAAGCTTTAACAGGAAGTATATAGCCGTCATAGACATAAATCCGGGGAACATTCCCAAGACGAGCATAAGGTTCATAAGCGGCTTTCTCATTTTAAAGCGCAAGCGGGAAAGCGCGTAACTTGTTACAAGTACGATAGCCGTCTGCAAAACCGTTACAACTACCGAAATAATGAGCGTAGTGCCGTACCACTTGGGGAAGTTGAACGTTTGGGTATCCGTAAACAACTTTATATAGTTGTTAAAAGTCCATTCGTGCGGCCAGAAATACAGCGTAGCCGCACCAGGCTCACCCCTGAACGATTGAAGCAACAGATAGAAGAAAGGAAACAGCCATACAACGCTCATAACCGTCAAAATAATATATATGACGGCGTTGGTACCCCTTTCAAAGGCTTTTTTACTGCGGTATTTCTTAGCCATTACATAAAGTCCTCCTCGTTCTTTACCGAACCCGACTTGTTATAGACAACCAGGGATACGACGGCGGTGATTACAAACATTAAAATGCTTATAACGGAAGCCAGACCGTATTCCTGCCTCTCCATAACCAATTTGTACAGCCAGGTTATAAGCAGGTCGGTTTCGCCTGCGTTGCCCGTAAAATCGGACGTTCTGGGCAAGCCGCCCGTAAGGAGATATATTACGTTGAAGTTATTGAGGTTGCCTATAAACTGCGTTATGAGATAGGGCGCCGTTACGTGTATCATATACGGAAGCGTTATCTTGAAAAACGCCCTTACGGGACCCGCGCCGTCTATCCTTGCGGATTCGTACAAATCTTCGGGAATGTTCAAAAGTATACCCGTACAAATGAGCATAGAGTACGGTATGCCGACCCATATGTTTACGACTATTACCGTAACCTTGGCAAAAGTTGCGTTAGACAGGAAAGGCAACGGCTCCCGTATCCAGCCCCAGGACAACAACAGGTTGTTGATTGCGCCTTCGTCCGCAAGCATCTGCGACATTAAAAGAAGCGATACGAACTGCGGCACGGCGATGGTCATAACAAGCACGGTACGCCACAGCTTTTTACAGCGGATACCCTTTTTATTTATGAGAATGGCTACAATCATTCCCAGAATGTAGTTGGAGAATGTTGCAAAAAACGCCCATATGACCGTCCACATAAGGATATGCGCAAAGGTGTAACCAAACGAATCCGCGCCGGCTAAACTGCCGCCGAACACCTTTACGAAGTTATCCCACCCTATCCATTGGAAGAGTTTTGCAGGCGGCATATGATTTTCGTCGTAGTTGGTAAACGCCAGAAAAATCATAAAGATTATGGGCAGTATGGTAAAAATGGTAAGTCCCGCAAGAGGAATACCCAAAAGCGTTTTATGATACTGCTCGTTGAGGAGGGCATTCATATCCTCCTTAGCCGTTGCCAAGCCCTTGCGCGCTTCTACAAGCTGCTGGGTATAGTATGCCGACTTGATATTTCTGTACCAGGCGTATACGAACGTTATTATAAATATTATCGTAAGCAGACCGTAGAGCAAAATCAAAAGGCTGTTGTCGCCCTCGGTATACAGAATATTGCCCCACTCGTCTTCATACTCGCCCATTTCAATGTGTCCGAGCGAACCGAGAAGCCCTAAATACTGACCGCCGAACAGCGCCATATATAAAATGAACGCTATTTCGAAAACCAAAAACAACAGACCCCTGAGCCACTGCTTGCGGGCAAGCTGAGAAAACCCGAAAAACACAAACGAAAGACGCGTTTTCCAATCGCCGTACTTTACCGCGCGCCCAACCGTAATGCCGCAGTTTGCAACGGCGTTCCAAAACCTTTTGGCAAGCGACGGTATGGTTTTTCTGAAAAAGTTAAGAAAAACTACGGGAATGCTCTTGAAAAAAGCGGCGAATTTATAGCAGAATTTCTGCCACGCCGTCATTTTGAGATAATCGAGCGCTGAAACGAGATTATCCATAATTTCCCTCCTTTAAATTACCGCAATTTGGGGCAAAGCAAGCCTTGCCCCAAACGTGCGTTAAATTAGATTTTTAAGTTTTAGCCGTTCATACCGCTGATAAGCGATTTAAGTTTAGCGTCAAGCCCTTCGTATTTGAGTTTTGCAAACACGTCCGCACCGAACGAGTCGAGCGACGACCAATAATTGCTGGGAAGAGAATCCTGCGTCTTTGCAAAGCTGAGCTGTGAGTTGAACGCGGCGAGCGCAACGTTGCTTTTAACCGCGTCCGTCTGCGAAACTTTTATGTTGGAAGGTCCTATACCCAGCTTAAATCTCTCGGTCTGCGCCTGCTCGCCCGAAAGGAACGCGGCAAGCCTGTGCGCTTCGGAAAGATGCTTGGAAGAAGGATTTACGCCGAACAGTTTATAGCCTACGAAAGGTACAAGCTGATGGTCTTTACCCGTCAGTTCGCTGTGATAGGTGGGCATTTTGGTTGCGGCATATCCTTCGCCGAAGGAATCCTGCAACACCTGCGCGTTCCATGTACCCGTAATAACCGCGCCTATTTTCTTACTTGCGGCATACGACTGAATAACCGTATCGTCGGCGTTTACAAACGATTCGTGAGCGCGCAAATCAATAAGCGCCCTGCCGCCAATCTGTCCGTACGTGTAGTCGCAACCTTCGGGCTTCTGGTCGAAGTCGCACTTAGCCGACTCCATTGTCGTGCCCGTCCACTTTATGGTGTAGTCGCCGCCAGCGCCGTAGAAGAACGAGCCGAGATACCAGCTGGAACCGCTCTTACTCATATTGAAGAGGAAATATTTTTTCTGCGCCTTGCACGCCTCTAAAATATCTTCGAGCTTGTTCGCCTGTTCTGCGGAAACTACCGAACTGTCGTAATACATAAAGAAGCCGTTGTCCGCCGCATAGGGATAGCCGTAGTAATGGTCTTCGCCGCCTTCGACAATCTTGCCCGCTTCGAAAGAGCCTGCAACGTTTTCCGCCCTGACTTTTTCGGCAACCGAATCGCTTAAACGAGCAAGCGCGCCCGCCTTTTTAAGGTTCATAAGCTGGTCGTTTGCAAAGCCGTAAACGTCGGCGCCGGCTGTAACGTCCTTACTGAGATTGGCATAAGCTTCGCCCTCGCCGCATATGCCCACTTCTATGCTGGTGGTAACGTCGGGGTTCTGCTTGCGGAATTCTTCGACAAGCTCTCTTACAAGGGTTTGCTGGGTGCTGGGAGCCCATACGGTAATTCCTTTGTCGGTCTTTTTGCACGCCGTCAAACCAACCGTTGCGCCAACGGTTAAAACGCTTGCGGCAACCAAAGAAACGATGCGTTTTTTCATTTTTCTTTCTCCTTTACCTATTAAAAAAATTTTTGTATGCAAACGGCTTTGCCGTTTTTTTACCGATAATTGTTATTACGGGGGCAGCCCGTTGGGCTACCCCCCTTTGTTTTTGGAAAAAAACAAAGGTTTTAGTGTATGCAAATTATTATGCGGTGAAAAAAATTTTTAAATTCTTTCCGTTTCCGCTCCGACCTTAATTAAAAAGTCTTTAAGTTCTTCGGTAAAGTCCTCCCTTACAAACCGCCAACTCCAATTATTTTCCGATACGGTGGAAGGCAAATTTATTCTTGCTTCTCCCCCGAACGCAAGCAAATCCCAAAGCGGAATTATAACCGTATTAGCCTTGGACTTAAACGCCAGCTCTATTACCGTGCGGCATATATCCTCCGCGGAAGAAACTTTTGCCTCCACGCCGAAAACGGCGCACTCTTTAAGCAAATCTTTTATATATACTTCTTTATCTTTTCCTCTTAAATCTTCTATACACTGCCTCAGCGGCATATTGTCGTGCGTGCCCGTGTAGCATACGAAGTTTTGGGTGTGGTTGGAAGGTTTGTGCTCGTTTTCGGGATTGCCGTCAAAGGCAAATTCCATAATTTTCATTCCCGGATAGCCTACGTTTTCCATAAGAGCGCGCACGCCGTCGTCTATAACGCCTAAATCTTCCGCCACTATATTATAATCTAAAATGCTTTCAAACAGTTTCTCTTTGGGTCCGTCCGCCCACCGTCCGCCGCGCGCCGTTTTGTCTTTGGCGGGTACTTCCCAATACCTGTCAAACCCGCGGAAATGGTCTATGCGGAGAATATCGAAAAACTCGAAACACCTGCGTATCCTCGATTTCCACCAGGAATAACCGTCGGCGCTCATCTTATTCCAATCGTAAACGGGATTGCCCCAAAGCTGACCGTCGGCTGTAAAGTCGTCGGGAGGACAGCCGGCAACAACGCTCATTTTGCGCTCGCCGTCCATTTTGAAAAGCTTGTCGCCGTACTTCCACACTTCCGCGCTGTCGTAAGCTATGTACAACGGAATATCGCCCATAAGCGAAACGCCGCGCTGATTGGCGTACTCTTTCAGCTTTTGCCACTGTTTTAAAAATATATACTGAGTAAATTGCCAGAAAAGTATTTTGCGTTGATTTTCTTTACAGAATTTTTCAACCGCCCGACTGCCGTACTTTCTGTATTCTGGCGCCCACTCCGTCCAGGCAACGTGGTTAAAATGCGTTTTAAGCGCCATAAACACGGCGAAATCGTTATACTCTCCCCTCTCTAAAAAGTCGCAAAAGTCCTTGCCGCCGTCAAAGCGGGCAAAAGCCTTTGCAAGCAGGGAAATTTTTTCCGAAAACTGTTTGCCGTAGTTTACGCGGCGGGCGCAATCGCAAAGTTTTGCAAGGTCAACCTCGCCCCTTTCGAGCAGCCCCTCTTCAACCAAAAATTCAAGGTCGATAAAATAATAGTTGAGCGCGTCCGCCGAACAGGACTGATAAGGACTGTCGCCGTAATTGGTGGGATTTAAAGGCAAAACCTGCCACACCCTGCCGCCTGCTCCGTGCAAAAAATCTATGAAATTATACGCTTCTTTGCCCAGCGTTCCTATGCCCTCGCCCGACGGAAGAGCCGATACGGGAAGCAGTACGCCGTAATTCCTTATATTTTTCATTATCCTGACGCACGAATAACCCGCGCGAAAACTATTTAATTATTTTCGAAAATATTATACCATAGTTTTCGCAAATGTCAATAGAAAAGTGTGAAATTATCTACAAAAAATGAATATTTTTTTCACTCAAAGGGATATAAACCGACTTGACGAACTTCGGCGGTTGGGGTATAATTTATTCAGCCCTATTTAAAGGAGGCATACCGATGACGATAAAAGAAATTTCGGAGGCGCTTAACGTATCTATAAGCACCGTTTCGAAAGCTCTTAACGACGCTACCGATATTGCGGAGGACACGAAAGCCAAGATACGGGAATACGCGGAAAGCGTAGGCTATCACCTCAAAGCAAAAAAACAGCCTTTAAAGCGCATTTGCGCCATTTACGAGAGGGTTGACTCCGACACGCGCAACAACGTTTTGTACCACGTTGTCGCTTCGTTTTCCGACGTTGCAATTGCAAACAACTTCGAAGTGATGATTGACTACGTTGTGGCTAAGCCCTCCGACTTTAACCTTAACGACTACCTTGTGCAAAACAATTTTTGCGCGGCGTTTATTGTGGGAATGAATTTTAAGAGCAGAATTTACAAGCAAATCAAGCAAACCACCGTTCCCCTCGTGCTGTTGGACAACCGCTTTTCGGATATGCCGCTGATTGCCTCGGTATCCAGCGAAAATACGGGGGCAATAGTTTCGGCGATTAAATATCTGGCAAAAAAGGGGCACGCAAAAATAGGATTCGTAATGGGCGAAAAGGATTCGCAGGTTTCCGCAGAACGCCTTGCGGGATACATTTCGGGGCTTGCGCGAAGCGGTATAGAATTTAACCACGACTACATTTACTACGGCGATTTTACAAAAACTTCGGGCGAGGAAGCTGCGGAATATTTCAGCGATACGGACGTAACCGCCGTTATATCCAGCTCCGACATAATGGCTATGGGACTTATAGACGGCTTTAAAACGTGCGGCAAGAGCGTGCCCGACGACGTTTCCGTAATAGGCTTTGACGATTTAAACCTTTTGAAGTTTACCTCCTACGACCTCACCACAATGAAACAGGACTTTAACCGCCTCGGCGAGGAAGCGTTCAGGCAGATTGCCGATATGTTGGAAGGGCGCGTTGCACAGCAGGTTATGCTCGACTGCAAACTTATAGAGCGCGGAAGCGTTAAGCAATTAAACTGATAATTTAAGAAAGACCGCCCCCGCCTTTCATAGGCGGGGGCGGTCTTTTATTTATTCTCTCTTACATAGCGCGCAAATTCGGGGGTCTTAGACCAATATTTAATTCCCCAATTTTCAAAATTCCACTCCTCGGAATAATCGTTGCATTCATAATCTATATAGTAAAGTCCGTTTGCGGAAACTATAAAATTTGTAGGGAAGTAATCGATATTTAAATTCAGCGCGTATAGACGCCTGCACGTTTCCCTTACGGTTAAAACGTGTTCTTCAACGCTTTCGCCCCGCTTTACGAGTTCGAAAACCGTTTCCCCCTCTATATATTCCTTCAACAGCCGTTCGTTTTGCCTGTCCGCTTCGAACAGCCGCGGCACCTTTACGCCCGCGGCGCACAGCCTTTTATAATCGTTTGTTTCGGCGGCCAACTTATCGCCGAAATTGTAGTACGCGCAAGGCTCGTGGTGAATTTGTTTAAGCACGTACCTTTCACCGCCCGAACGGACAAGATAGGAATATCCGCCCTTGCCCTTGCCGAGCAGTTATTCAACCTTGAACTCTTTGCCGTTTACAGTCAATCTTTCTTCCATTCGCCGCACTCAGTCAACAAAAATCGGGATAGTTTATAAAAATTGTCGGTTGCAAAATCGGCTTGCTTCTCCGCGGCGGCAAGGCTGTCGTCCGCAGGCGAAAGATTGCTCTTAATATACGCCGTGCGCATACCCGCGGCTTTGGCTCCGCATACGTCGGCGGCAATTTCGTTGCCGATATAAACCGTTTCGCGCGGGTCGAGCTTAAACTTTTGCAAAGCGTATTGAAAGATTTCAACGGAGGGCTTCTTTTTTCCGAAGTCGGAAGAGATGACTACGCCGTTAAAATAGCGCGTAAGCTTTAACTTTTTAAGTTCCTCCACCGTAAAGCAAGTTTGCGCGTTGGAAACGAGATACACCCCCGCCCCGCGCGAGCGCAATTCTTTTAAAAGCCCTTTTACTCCGCCGTAAACTTTTAGTTTTAGGCGCGATTTTTTTCTGAAATACGTCGCGGCTTTTAAAACGGTTTTGTCGTCCGCCCCGCCCATAAGTTTTTTGAATACGGCAAACAGGTCTATTTCGCAAAACTCTTCGCCCGTTTCCGCAAGCGCGCAAAGACCGGCGTACTCCGCCCAGAAATCACCAAGTCGAGGGTTTAGCCGTTTAAAATACTTTTGCACAGCGGCGCGAAATTTTACGTTGCTTTCATCGGTATGAATATCTATAAGCGTGCCGTACAAATCGAATACAAAATTCATAAAAATTTCCGTTACAAATTTAATCGGCGCGGGTTTCCCCGCGCCGACCTGAATTTTTTAAAGTTATGCCTTGGGAACGGCGGTTATATAACGCTTTGTTACAGTTCCGTCTTCACCCTTTACGACGTGAAGGGTTATTGTATACGTGCCTGCGGCAGAAATCATAACGTTTCCGTTGCCAGCCTCTGCGCCAAACCAGTCGCTACCGGCAATACCTAAAAGCTGAGTGCCCCAAGCAACTTTGATTGCGGCAACGTTGGGTTTAAGCCACGTTCCTGCCGCGTCGAAATCTTCGGCAACGTCGGCTATTTCCATTTCACAAGTATATTCAGTGCCGTCTTCGTTAGGAGTTAAAGCCGTGCTGAAACCCTGCTTGATTGCAAAGTTTACCTTTTCGTCGCCGTCTTTAAGAGTGCCGACTACATAGTAATCGAATTTTTCGAATTCGACAAGGTCGCCTTCCAGAGTGTACTTAAACGCGTATGTGCCTGCTTCGAGCTTGATATTATCGTTGGGATAATAAGCGCCGGTCTTGGCATTGTACAGCTTCATTTCAACGGGAGCGTCTACGGTTATGACACCCGTCCAATACGTGTGGTCCTTAGATTCTGTCATCTTGTAATCCTGATGAGCGGGCTTCCACCACGTTTCGCCGTCCTGCACGCCAAAGCCGCCGATAAAATACATATCGTGCGTGCCTGCCGTTATGGTTACGGCGTTGGTAGCCTGATTGTACTCTATGGAGTATCTGCCCTTGGGAAGGAGGTTAAACGTACCCTTGTCAGCGAAATAATCGGTTCCGATACCGCTAATTTCTATTGCGGGGAAGTCGGTATTTTCCGCAACGTGATAAGACTTCTTGTCTTTAAGGTTGAATACGTTTACGGCTACGTGAGTCGCGCCCTCTTCAACCACTTCGCCCGCGGCGTTACGTTTAAGGTCTGCGTCGGTTACTTCGAGCATATACGACCAGGTTACGTTTTCGCCGGAAACTTTCTCGTCCATTGCGTAGAAGTCGGCGTCGCCGCCCTCGCCGAAGCCGCTCATATCGCCCTGCAAGTACATTTCGTGCGTTACGGTTATGGCAGATTCTTTGGTTACGGTTATTTCGGGCTGCTTTTCGGTGCCGGGGAAAGTTTTAAGCGTAAACTTATACCTGCCCTCGTTGCCCTTTGTAAGCGCAATGTTGTGCGCGTTGGAGCCGTCGCCCGTGGTGAATACGGTTACGCCGTCAAGCTTAACGACCGCCGTTGCGCCTTCGCCCTCGTAACCCGCAATATTTTCGATACCGATTTGCCTTGCCCAGAGGTCGTCGTCCTTAACGTCTTCGTCAGCGCTGGTCTTGTACAAGAACTTAAACGAATAGCCGTTGCCAACGTCGCCGGCATAGATATCCAAAGTAAGCGTAAATACGTTTTCGTTGGTAACCGTTTCGTCGCGCTTGAAGGTTGCCGCTTCCCTTATTACGCCGGGCTTCCAGCCGCCGACAACGTCGTTGCCGAGCGTACCCTTCTTATCCGCGCCTACCGCGTACCAAACGTTAGTGTCCTTTTTGAAACCGTTGTTGTCGTCTTTTTTACAAGCCGCCAAAAGCGAAACGCCCCCGACCGCCAATGCCGCCGACATAATCAGCGCAGTAACCTTCTTTGCCTTCATTGTTTTCCTCCAAAAAAATTTTATATTACCTTTCCCTTTACGGGTTTAAGTTTACTTTTAATGCGTTTTCTCCGTCGTTTGCAGGCAAACGACGGAGGGGGCGCCCCCTCGTGAGATTTATAAATTATGCCTTTACGTCAAGTTTGTACACGTAGCAACTGAGCCCCGAAATCTTCTGGGTTACGCCGCCCGCGATATCGTCGGCTATAACGGTGTTGCCCGCCTGCTCGCCGTTGATATACAAGTCCCAATTGCCTGCGGGAAGCGCAAAGTTTACGCTGTTTTCGTTGGCGTTGTAAACTATAAGCAGTTTTTCACCCGTCTGGAAGTTGCGCATAGTAAACGCAACAAACGCGCCGTCCTTTTTAACCAGCTCGCAAACCGGCTTGTAGTTTTCCTTTTCGTTTACAGCGTAGTTGAGCCTTAAAGTATCGCAGTTCTTGCGGAATTCTATAAGTCCCTTATAGTACTGCATAGTCTTGTACTGCTCGCTGTTTTGCGAAAGAAGATTCCACTTAATATTGTTTACTTCGTCGGAAGAGTTATAGCTGTTTTCGTTGTACGTTCCGTCGGGATTCTTCTTTGCGCGAAGCATTTCCTCGCCCGCCTGCATAAACGGCACACCAAGCGAAGTCTGCACTATCGCCGCGGTAAGTCTGTTCATTGCCGTGCGCTTGTCGAGCGTTGAAGCTTCCTCTCCGTACACGTGGCAAATTCTGTCCCAAAGCGTATTGTTATCGTGCGCGGAAGCGTAGTTAATAACCTGCGTAGGGTTGGAAGCCGCCCAGCCGTTGCCCGCGCCGAAGTTTTTAAGGTTGTAGCAACCCGTTACTCCGAAAAGCACTTTATCGAGATACCCCGCCTTTGCGCCCGTCGCAAAGCCCGTATCGTCTATGTCGAACACCGAGCCCTTTAAACCGTCGCGCAAAACGTCGTTGAACATTGCAATGCCGTTTACGCCCGCAGTCGAAGTTCCCTTGTTTAACGTTTTAAGATTGGCGAGAGTAGCTTGTTGCGCCGTAGATAGCGTTGTACCGCCGCCCAACCAGCCTTCGCCGTATACGAGCGCTTCCGGATTGACCGCGTGCACAGCCTTTTCCACCTGCTGCATAGTCTGCAAATCGTGAACGCCCATAAGGTCGAAGCGGAAACCGTCAAGGTTATACTCGCTCTGCCAATATTTGACGGAATCTACTATATACTTGCGTACCATAGCGCGCTCGGAAGCCGTTTCGTTGCCGCAACCCGAGCCGTTGGAAGGCGTGCCGTCCGTTCCGTAACGGTAATAGTAATAGGGAACGATTTTATTCAAGTTGGATTCAAGCGAATAGGTGTGATTGTAAACGACGTCCATTACAACGCTTATGCCCGCGTCGTGCAACGCCTTTACCATTTGCTTGTACTCGTTTACGCGCTTAGCGCCGTCGTCGGGGTCGGTGGAGTAACTGCCTTCGGGAACGTTATAGTTCTGAGGGTCGTATCCCCAGTTGAAGCCTTCCGACTTGCTTTCGTCAACCGACGCATAGTCGAACGAAGGAAGCAAATGCACGTGCGTTATGCCGAGTTGCTTTAAATAATCGAGCCCCACGGGTATGCCGTTTTCGTTAGTCAGCCCCGTTTCGGTAAAAGCAAGATATTTACCCTTATACTTGGAGCTTTCGATAGTATTGGAGAAGTCGCGGATATGCACTTCCCAAATCTGCGCGTCGGTGTAGTTTTCCACGTTGGGATTGTCGAACGGAGTCGTAGTCCAGCCTGCGGGGTCTGTTTCGTCAAGGTCTAAAATCATACCTCTCTTGCCGTTCATTCCCGCCGAACGCGCGTAAGGGTCGACCGCCTCCTGCGCGCCGAGCGAGGTGGTAACCGTGTACGTGTAGTACTTTCCGTTGAGGTTGGAGCCGTGCGTATAAGTCCAAACGCCTTTTTCGCCCCTTACAAGGGGAATAGTGTCGTAAGACTCGCCGAACGTGCCCTCGTTAAAGAGGTTTACTTCCACGTTAGAAGCCGTGGGCGCCCAAAGGCGGAAAATTGTAGAATCGGGAGTAAGCTCTACGCCCAACTCGCCGTCGTAACGGTACGCCGTGTTGAACGCGCCGCTCGAAAAATACGTTAAAGGCACCGCGCCTACGGGTTCGAGCCCGTCCACTTCCACCGTGTACGCCTTAGAAAGGTCGAGGTTTGCGGCAAAAGTGATTACGTTGTTCGAAACGGAAGAAATGGTAACGCTTTCGCCGTCGCCGTCCTTTACCTTTATTTTATCCGCCTCGATTTTAGCGCCGTCGCTGGGATAGATTTTGATATGTTTCAAATCCTGCATATCCGCAAGCGTGATAAAGCGCATAATTTCAAGCGTGTTTCCGCCGTCCGTGCTGGTATAGTTGTTTATATCGCCCGCCTTGGTGTAAATTACGGTGCGCTCGCCGTCCAGCTTTACCTTGCGGTCGGCATCGCCGTCCTTATCCGCACTGCCCCAAGAGGAGCCGCCGGGCGCCGAACAGTTATACCTTATTATAAACCCGACTTCGGTTATGGACTCGGGTACGTTTACTACCATCTTTGCGCCGTATTCGCAGGGGTGGAAAACGTGCCCCGAACCCTCTACGTCGCCGTACCAAAGCCATACGTCGCAATTATCGTAACCGCCGTCCCTGTTGTAGTAAATGGTAAGCTGTCTATACCCCTCTTCGAGAGGAAGGTCGTACTCAGTGTCGGAGCCGCCGCCCTTCTTGGTGCAGGAGGCGAAAACCAACAGCGCAGAAAGTGCCACACACAGTGCGGCGAAAAACTTTTTCACTTTCATAACTATTCCATATACCCTTGTTTTTCTCCCAAAAACATCACGTTACGAAAAAATATTTTCGCAAACGTATTGTTTTCGAAAATTATTATATCATATTTTCGAAATATGTCAATACTTTGATGTGTAAATTTTTCAAAAAATGAAACGTTTTTTTAATTTTGCACCATTATATGATTTAAATCGGAAAAATAGTTTAATCTCTTGACGCCGCATTGCCGCCTTTAAAGACTTTTTCACGAAAATTTTTACGAAAAAAAGCTGGGCAAAGCCGTTTTTACGGCTTTGCCCAGCTATACATTATTATATTATAACATAACGCGGCTTCAAAAATTTACATTTTTGCAATTGTCTGCACAACTGGTTTTCTTCACGAAAACCAGCCCGACGTTTGAATTGTGAATACGGCGCTCTAAAACCTTGCAATCAAGTTTTTTCGCTTGTATTATAAAGTAATTCCAAGTCAACAGTTGATTTTAAGCATACAAAAGCTGCCACGTAAATTTATTTTTAAGGAGTCCGCGGGCACAAATACGCAGTCCCCCTTTTTTACGGCAAGCTCCTTTTCCCCGTAAGCAAGAACCCCCTCCCCTTCTATGAACAACAAAATATTAAAAGACAACGCGGAGGTTTTAAGCAGAGGCGGCGAAGAAGCCTCGTACGAATTGACAAGCACCCTGTCGACTTCGAAGTATTTGCAGCGGCAAAGTTTTTCCGCGGCATAGCCCTGCCTATATTTTAATACGCGCATAGGCTGTAAATAGCCGCTTTTAACGTTAAAAGCGGCAACTTCCAACGCCTGATTTAAATGCAGACTACGTTTTTTTCCGTTCCTATCCGTGCGGTCGTAGTCGTATATCCTGTAAGTTAAATTAGAATTTTCCTGTATCTCTGCAACCAAGCACCCCGCGCCGAGCGCGTGTACCGTGCCGGCTTCTATAAAAAACACGTCGCCTTTTTTAACGGGAACTTTATTCAGATAATTTTCTATTACTCCCGCTTCCGCCGCACGCTTAACCTCTTCGGCTGTTACTTTACCGTTGAACCCGTAAATTATTTCCGCGCCTTTATCCGCTTCGAGCACATACCACATTTCGGTTTTGCCAAGCTGTCCCTCGCGCGCCGCATATTCGTCGTCGGGATGCACTTGGACTGAAAGTTTTTGTTTTGCGTCGATAAATTTAACTATGACGGGAAGGTTGCCGCCCATCGCGTTCGGATGACTTCCTATATACTCTGGGTGCTCGTTCAATATTTCCCCAAGACCGCGCCCCGCAAAAGTACTTTGCCCATCGGGATGAGTAGAGCACTCCCAGGTCTCCGCAAGCGGATAAACATTTATATTTTTATTGAACTCTTCGTTCAACCTGTTTCCGCCCCAAAGATAGTCTTTGGGAAACGGCTTCAAAAGAAATGGCTCGTTCATATTCAACCGCGCTTAAACGACCTGTAAATTTTTAATTTCGGCTCTGTTCCGGAAGGTCTTACCACCATAGAGCTTCCGTCTTCGAACACGATTTTAATTACGTTCGATTTAGGCAAACCGTCCACACCCTGTAAATAGTCGACTTTTTCCTTTATCTTCCTGCCGTCTACTTCAACCGCGCGGCGATATTTGTCCATTATCTCGCGCATTTCATCAAAGCCTTTTGCCCCATCGAACTTTTGCGTTTCCAACGTGCTTACGTAACGACCGTGTTTTTCGTACAACAGATTGAGTTTATCATAAAGCGTTATTCCCTGCGTTTTATAATACGCCGCCATATCGCACACCGAAAGCGCCGCGCCGACAGCGTCTTTATCCCTTACGTACGCTCCCGTAAGATAGCCTAAACTTTCTTCAAAGGCAAAAATAAAATTTTCGAGTTTGCCGTCCTTTTCAAGCAACCCTATTTGTTCGCCGATAAATTTAAACCCCGTAAGTACGTTTACCGTTTTTACTCCGTAAGACTTTGCTATCTTATCTCCCAAACTGCTCGTTACTATCGTCTTATACATAACGGCTTCCTTGGGAACGGCTTGTTTTTTCATACGCGCCGCACATATATAATCGAGAAGCAAAAAACCCGTTTCGTTACCGCTGAGCAGCCTGTATCCCCCTTTACCGTCCTTGACGGCAACTCCCAACCTATCGCAATCGGGGTCGGTCGCCAATACCAGGTCGGCTCCGTTATTTCGGGCATATTCTAAGCCCAATTGCATAGCCTGCTCTATTTCTGGATTGGGATATCGGCAAGTAGGAAAATTACCGTCGGGCGCTTCCTGCTCTTTTACAACCGTAACGTCCGTAAATCCGCTCTCCGCAAGCGCGCGCAAAACGGGCTTTAACCCCGTGCCGTTTAACGGAGTGTAAACGATTTTCAAACGGCTATTTACATTACCGCTGAAAACAGACCGCGCTTTGACTTCCGCAATAAAACTATCGTAAACGCTATCGGCAATATATTCCACGCTACCGTCGTTTACCGCAGTTTCAAAAGACTTGCGCTTAACGTCTTTGAAAATATCTATTTTGACTATTTCGTCAAATATTTCGCTTGCCGTTCGGGTTGTAATCTGACAGCCGTCCTGATTGTAAACTTTATACCCGTTATATTCTGCGGGATTATGCGACGCGGTAATTACAACTCCCGCAAAACATTTCAACTTACGCACCGCATAGGCAAGGCAGGGCGTAGGCATCAGTTGCGGATACATATACGTTTTAATTGCGTTGGCGGCAAACACCTCGCAGGCAACCTTTGCAAATTCGTAAGAATTTAATCTGCTATCGTAGCCCACGGCAACGCTTTTATTACCCGCAGAGTTCTTTTTGACGTACTCGGCAAGCCCCTGCGAAGCTTTCGCCACGGTATACAAGTTTATCCTGTTGGTACCTGCGCCCATTAAACCGCGCAATCCGCCCGTCCCAAACTCTATGTCCTTGTAAAACGCGTCCTCCGTTTCCTCTTCCGTCATTTCTCTCAGCGCTTGGGAAAAACCCTCGGCTTTCTGCAACCATTCATTGAAAAGACGGGCGGCTCTTTCGGTCATTGCTCGCCACTCTCCCCGTGCTTTATTTTATCGCCTACGGTTATCTCTTCGCCCAGCTGTACTTCCACAAGCTGTAAATTGGTAATAGCGGTTATCTTATGCTTGCAACCGCGCTGAACGGTTATAACGTCGCCGACAGAAACTTCCTGTTCCATTCCGTCGACGGTCGTTCTGCCTTTGCCGGAAATTACCACCCACACCTCGTCGCGCAGACAGTGAGAATGGTAGTTCATAGCGCACCCCTCTTTAAGAGTTACTTTTATAGTCAGGCTGTTCTTGTCCGCGTCAAGCACCCTGTAACTTCCCCAGGACTTTTCGGCAAACATTATCTGCTGTTCTATTCCGTCGACATAAGGCTTAATATAGCTCGACTGTTCCTTGTCGGATATCAAAATGCCGTCGGGGGACGCGGATATGACCACGTCTTTAAGCCCCATAGCTACGATAGGCATCCCCGTTTCGTTGACGATATGCACGTTTTTGCAATTTTCGTTCATTATACCTTTGCCTATTACGGGCTGCTCCATAACTTCGGTAAGAGTATTCCAAGTGCCCAAGTCCTTCCATTCGCCGTTATAGCGAAATACGTCTATACATTTTTCGCGTTCGACCACGGCGTAATCGAAAGATATTTTTTTAAAATCGGCATATCCGTTTAAAAGCCGCCAATAATCGCAAACGCCCAAAATTTCCGACGATTTTTGCAACAGATAATCTAATTTGAACGCAAAAACGCCGCCGTTCCACAACGCGCCGCGGCTGATATATCTTTCAGCCGTAACCTTATCGGGCTTTTCTTTAAACTCGGTTACTTTGCTTATATCAGCCTTGTTTTCGGGTATTATATACCCGTATTTTTCGCTTGGATACGTCGGTTCTATGCCCATAAGCGTGATATTTGCTTTTGCATTTGCGGCGTGCAACGCTAATTTTTTAAGCGTTTCAAAATATCCGTCGTCCACATACGGGTCGACGGGGCACACAACAATAACTTCGTCCTTACTGATTTTCTCCACATCGTGAAGATAAGCCGCGGCAAGCGCTATCGCAGGGAAAGTATCTCTGCGGCAAGGTTCGATAGATATAGCTACGCCGCTACCGAGTTGGTTGTGGATTGCAGATACCTGCGACTTGGAAGTGGCGATAGTTATGCGGGCTTCGGGGTCGGCATTTTTTATTTGGCAATACACTCTTTCTACCATAGACTGCTTGCCGCCGTTAAAAATTTTTATAAACTGTTTGGAGCGGACTTCGTTTGAAAGCGGCCAAAGCCTTTTGCCCGACCCGCCCGAAAGTAAGACGATATTCATTTGTTCCTCTTTTTACTTATCTTTCCGCACGCATAGGATTTTCCAAAAAATCACGGTAGGCAAGTTTTAAGCCTTCTTTCAGCTCGGTTTTATATTTCCAGCCAAGCTTTTCCGCCTTAGAAACGTCTAAAAGTTTACGCGGCGTGCCGTTGGGCTTAGACGCGTCCCAACGTATTTCACCGCTATATCCCACAACGTCAGCCACAAGTTCGGTAAGCTTTTTTATGGATATTTCTTTACCTGTACCCGCGTTTACGGTTTGATTCCCGCTATAATTGTTCATTAAAAACACGCATAAATCGGCAAGGTCGTCAACGTACATAAACTCCCTTAAAGGGCTGCCGTCGCCCCAACAGGTAACAAAGGGAAGGCGTTGTATCTTTGCTTCGTGAAATCTTCTGATTAAAGCAGGCACTACGTGGCTGTGCGTGGGATGATAATTGTCGTTTGGTCCGTAAAGGTTTGTGGGCATAACCGAAATATAATCGGCGCCGTATTGCCTGTTAAGATACTCGCAATATTTAAGTCCCGAAATTTTGGCAAGCGCATAAGCCTCGTTTGTGCTTTCCAGCTCGGAAGTAAGCAAATATTCTTCCCTTATAGGTTGAGGCGCCATACGCGGATAAATGCAGGACGAACCCAAAAATTCCAATTTTTTACATCCGTTTTTCCAAGCGGCATTTATAACGTTCATTTCGAGCGTAATATTGTCGTACATAAAGTCGGCAAGAGCCTCTCTGTTTGCAACGATACCGCCCACCTTAGCCGCCGCCAAAAACACGTACTCCGGCTTTTCCGCTTCGAAAAACTCCTCCACTTCCGCCTGTCTGCGCAAGTCAAGACTTTCGTGCGTACGGGTTATGATATTTGTATAACCCAAACTTTCAAGCCTGCGCACAATAGCCGAGCCTACCATTCCTCTGTGTCCGGCAACGTAAATCTTTGAATTTTTGTCCATCATTTTTTAATTACTCCGCCGCAACCTTTTTCATATCGCTTTCTACCATTAGCTTTACAAGCTGTTCAAAACTTGTCTTAACGGGATTCCAGCCAAGCTCCGTCTTTGCCTTAGTAGGGTCGCCCCACAAATTTACAACGTCGGTCGGGCGGTAAAACTCCGGACTGACTTCAACCAAAACCTTGCCCGTCTTAACGTCCACGCCCTTTTCTTCCTGTCCTTGTCCTTTAAATTCCAATTCAATGCCCGCATAACTGAAAGCCAGTTTGCAAAATTCGCGGACGCTGTGCTGCGTACCCGTGGCGATAACGTAGTCGTCGGGTTTTTTATTTTGAAGAATGAGCCACATACATTCTACGTAATCTTTCGCATAGCCCCAATCGCGCAAACTCGAAAGGTTGCCAAGGTATAGCTTATCTTGTTTGCCCTGCGCTATACGCGCCGCGGCAAGGGTAATTTTTCTTGTAACGAACGTTTCTCCACGCCTTTCCGATTCGTGATTAAAAAGTATACCGCTGCAACAGAACATACCGTACGCTTCCCTGTACTCCTTAACTATCCAATAACCGTATTGCTTTGCAACGGCGTAAGGACTGTAAGGATGAAAGGGTGTTGTTTCCCTTTGGGGGACTTCCTCCACCTTTCCGTACAATTCGGAAGTCGACGCCTGATAAATTTTACATTTGTCCGCAAGATTGCATATCCTTACGGCTTCCAACACCCTTAATACGCCCGTAGCGACAACGTCCGCAGTATATTCGGGCACGTCAAAGCTTACCTGCACGTGGCTCTGCGCAGCCAAATTATATATTTCGTCGGGACGAATTTTGCCTATAAGCGCCACAAGACTCAAAGAATCAGACAAATCGCCGTAATGCAGGTAGAAATTTTTTACGCCTTCAAGGTGGGCTATCCTTTCCCTGTAATCGACCGAAGAACGGCGAAGCATACCGTGAACTTCATAACCTTTTTCCAACAAAAACTCCGCAAGGTAAGAGCCGTCCTGACCCGTAACGCCCGTAATTAAAGCTTTCTTCATATATCCTCCTAAATCGTTACCCACCCGTCGGGAACAATATCTATTTTTTTACCGTCGCCAAACCAGGTTTTGGGCGCAACTATCACATTTCCGTCGCCTTGCTTTAAATACGCCGCCCACCAATGAAATGTGCTGTTGGGAATAATTGCGTGCTTACAAGCCGCCATTACCCACATTTCTTCGTAGTTTACAAGCACGTCGCTTTCTTCCCTGTATTTAACTTCCGCCCTTCCGTCAAACTCAGCTATAATCTCTTTGGCTCCGTCAACGTCGTTTGAAAACACATAGAACAACGGATTTTCTATATTTTCAAGGCAATACTCTATCGCGTTTTTGTAATATTCGCCCCCGCATACCATATAATGCCTGCTTTCCGCAGTGTAGTCGCCAAGGCGTATTCCCAGACAAACCGTCTGTTTAGACGATGCGAACGCGATATCTTTCAAAGCCTTTTCGCTAAACCCCGACTTGGGTTTAAACGCTTGATATAATTCTTCTTTTCTGTTTTCAAGATAATTGCGACACTGCCAATAACCGTCGAAGTAAGTTTTGTTTTTCAATTTTAAAACGTTTACTTCTTCGCGCGATTTTTCAAAAAAGTATTTGGGATTGAAAAAACTGTTTACTGCGGCAAATATTTTCCTCTTGTTACGGGAAGCAACCCTAAACCCTTTTAACATAACCGCTCTTTTAACGGCTTTTTCGTCGGCAAATTTACACTCGGCAGACAGTCGGGTTATTTCCAAATTGTCTTTATCGGTCTGGCTGTCAAATAAAACTTCTTCACCGAACATATCTGAAATATGCCTTGCAAACGCATACTGAAACAGCTGATTGCCTAAACCGCCTTTAAATTTTACTATCTTCATTTTTTATTTTACCCGTCAACTCGCCGTAGTATCTTTCAAGCTCCTCGCTGTTGTTGTACCTCTTGCAAAACTTCAACCATTTTATAAACCGTTTTTCGGTTGAATGCAAAAGAAAAAATTTTTTTAAAGAATTACTTTTCTTTTTATAAGAAGCGTAGTTTGTTGCATATACTTTTTTCCCGCTTTGATTGCCGTAATGCAACAATTTTAATTGCCTGCACACTATCGCCTGTCCGCGCACATTTTTCTTTAATCTGTAACATATATCCAAATCTTCGGAATACAAGTCGAACTCTTCGTTCCATCCGTTCAATTGCCCGTACACCTCTTTGGTCATTGCAAGGCAAACTCCCGTTACCCAATCGGACTTGATATATTTTTTATTGCTTTTAAGATTGATTTGTTTTACCGCCTTTTTGAAAAAGAGTTTCAATCCCGCAAAAGGGAACAAATTCATACAGTGCTGCTCGGTATAATCGGGATTTAATATCTGCGGCGATAAAATAACTTTTTTATTTTTGTATTTTGTTTCGGCAATTTTTTTTAACTGCGCGCCTATATCGCTTACAACCACCGTATCGGGGTTGATAAACACAAAATAATCGCCGCGGGCGCGTTCCGCCCCAATATTGTTGCCCTTGCTGAAACCGTTATTTTCACCGCACGCGATAACAAATAGTTTACTGTCTATAAATTCGGCAAACCTGTTTTGAATATCATTTACGGTATTGTCCGATGAATTATTATCCACAACTATAATTTCGCAATCGCTACAATTCTTTATTATTGTTTCCACCGTATTTTGAGTAAATTCGGAAGTATTGTAACTTACGATTATATAACTTATCATACTACCACCTTACATTTGAAACACACAATTTATTGAATTATAATTTTTCGCTTTCAATTTTATAGAGCATATCATTACAATTAAAAAATAAAACATCATACCCATTGCAGGTCCCCCTTGGCAATAAGGAGTATAAAACACGCCAAATATAACGTATAAATAAACATACTGCATTCCTAATATTTTTAAAAATTGATTTCTAATTTTTAAACTATTACATAAAGTACTTATACAACTTAAAAATAGCGGTGTTAAAATTATTCCCAATACGCCGAAATCGTTATATGCTTCTCTAAGATAAGTATATATATTAGTTTCAAAAGGAACATTAGTTACTTCGTAGATTAATTGATAAGCTTCAGAATTTTGTCCTAAAATTTTAGTCAATGCATTGTAATAAGGTAAAAACTGCGCTTGCCCTAAAATATAAATGCCATCAAAACAATCTAAAAAATTACCAAATGCAATAATAGGACCTATTGCATAAGAATATAAATGTATAAATGCTTGATAAATAATATTATCACTTTTTAAATAAGCATATTCGTGCGCGCTAGATATAAAACTCTCTCCGCTCCTTATATATTTTGGTATTAAAAGAATTACAATAAACAACAATAATATTAAAATAAGATAAATAATTGAACTTCCGCGTCTTTTAGGTAAAGACCCAAATTTTAATAAAAAAGTACCAAAATAAATAATGACCATAAAAATAATGTTCATTCTTGAAAAAACTATCATATCAGACAAAAACACAAAAAATAATGGTAAGATATATAAAAGTCTCTGCAAAAATGAATTCTTTTTAAAGAACAACAAATAAGCACTCACACCTGATGCCGCATAACCTATAGTAGATAAATAGCTTATAAATTTAGATGTAAATTGTTTTCCGATTGCACCATATCGAACTTCAGTTTCGTGAGTAAAAATATATTCTAAACTACCAAAATAATTAATTATTGCAAAAATATTAACAATAGAACAAATTGCATAAGTACAAATACAGACAAATGCAACTTTTCTTAAAAATAAATTATTTACTTCTATGTTGAAATTATTGTAAGCAGCAGATTGTTTACCGCACAAATACAGTTGAGGTAGCATAAATGCAAAATATGAAATATAAAATATGAATACAGCATTAAGTGATAATTTCTGCAATTTTAAAATAGGCAACTGGGACAAAACCAACAAAGTAAACCAAATCAACCCATATATTGCAAAAGGCGATGTTAAACTTTTTAAATATAGTTTACAAAATAAAATATGAAAAATTAATGTAATTGCAAAAATTATAAACAACATTTTAATCAGCTATTTTTTTATAAATTTTTTCCATTTCGTCTACGTTGCTTTGCCAATCGTACAGTTTTTTAACGCGTTCGACGCCGGCTTTACCCATAGCCTCCCTCATATCGTTATTTAACAATAACTCATACATATTTTGGCAAATAGCTTCCACGTCGCCCATAGGCGATAAAAGCCCCGTAACTTTATCTTCCACAACTTCGGCAAAACCCTCCGCGTCGCTGACTTGCACGGCAACTCCGCACGCCATAGCTTCCACCGCCGCAACCCCGAAAGATTCGCTGTCGCAAGTACTGTTGCAGTTAAAGAGCGTAAAACCGTTTAATATTTCGGGCAATTGTTCGTTGGGAACAAAGCCGCGCAATTCAATTCTGCCCTCCATACCGCATTGCTTAATGAGTTGGCGCAACTTATCGTCATACGTTGCGTCGTCGTATACTTTGCCGTAAATATCGTAGTAAAGATTGTCGGCAAGCTCCTTTTTTCCCTCGCTTTCAAGTTTGCGCACAAGCATAACAAACGCGTTTATAGTATCCGCAATTCCGTATTTGGGCGCCAGCGCCTTAACCGTGCCGAATATTATTTTACCGCTCTTTTTAATATTTAAAGGCTTGAATACCTGTGTATCAACGCCGAAAGGAGTTATGCGACACTCCCTGTCAACAAGCTTTTTAACCTGCATAGCCATACATTTGCTTGTTGAAGCAAGGCGCTTAAAATAACTTAAATTCTTTTTGATAAGGCGCATTTTAAACGCGCTTTCATAGGGAAAATCGTATACGTCGCTTCCCCATACGTTTAACAGCGCGCCTTTGAGTTTTGCCCTTCTGGCAAGCGTGCCGTAACCGCTCGCATAGTGTACGTTTACAACGTCGAACTTGCCCTTTTTAATAATTCTCTTCAATTGCCCCGCGTTGAGATAATACCCAAGCGGTGCGGCAAAGCGCAACATAACGATTTTTACGTTTTTATGATAGGTATATTGAGAAGACGTAGCTACTTTACAGGTAATAAAAGTTACGTCGTGCCCGCGTTCGGCAAAAGCGTTTACCCAACGCATCATATGGGTACTGACCATACCTATTAAAGCTATCTTCATATAAATTTCCTTATCTTGCTTTATCGTTTGATTTTTTAATTCTTTTTACGTACAAAACTTTTTTCCAAAAGCCGTGAAAAAGATTTTTCAAGGTGTAGAAAAAAGCGGCGACAGAACACATACCCTCGCTGTTTCTGAACAGTCTGTAATGGTACTTTATTAAACTGAGTTTACTTTGCCGCGAAATAGACCCGCGCCTTATACGGTAATAGGAAAGCGTTTCCTTTAATCGGTAACAAACGGCTTTTTTGCATACTTTAAGCCACAGCGCATAGTCGTTACGCTTTGCGATGGTATCGGGTATCTGCACAAGCCCCACCGCTTCCGCGTCGTACATAACGGTAAGACAGCCAAGGTAGCAATAGTTAAACATTTTATGCCTTGTAACCTTTTTAGGACCCGTAACCAACACTCCCGTAGGGGCGGACTTTTCGTCTATGTGTTGGTAATCGGTACAGGAAAACGCGTAACCGTTTGCGCCCATAAACTCAATTTGTTTTTCAAGCTTACCTTTATCCCACACGTCGTCGCTGTCTAAAAAAGCTATCCACTTGCCCTTTGCCTCTCTTAACGCCCTGTTTCTGCAAGCCGCCGCGCCGGAGTTTTTTTCGTTTACAAACAGCTTTATTCTTTCGTCTTTTTCGGCAAACGACTTTACTATTTCAACCGAGTTGTCGGTGGAGCAGTCGTCCACAAAAAGAAGTTCCCAATCGGAATACGTCTGTTCGAGTACGGACTTTACAGTTTCTTCTACGTATTCGGCGCAATTGTAATTTGGCATTATAATAGAAACCAAGCCTTGCATTTAATCCTCCGCCGTTTTTTTTAAAACCGCGCCTACCGTTTTAAACATTGTACCCAAATCGCGGAAAAAACCGTAATTTTTAATCGCCTGCAAATTGTATTCCATTTTCTTAGGCAAAACTTCCGTTACGTAAATTTCGTCGACGTTGGCAACGTCCTTCAAAATTTCTTCCTCGTCCTTAAACTTTATACTCGCTTCGCTGGTTACCCCCGCGGGGAGAAGTAACGTTGCAAGCATTTCGTCGGTATATTTCTCTACGTACTTATTTACTTCCGGACGCGTACCCACAAAAGTCATTGCTCCGCGCCAGACGTCTATAAGCTGGCTCACCTCGTCAAGACGGCATTTCCTAATCAACTTGCCCACTCTCGTAATGCGGCAGTCGTTGTTTACGGTTACCTGCGCCCCCACCTTTTCCGCGTCGTTTACCATTGTGCGGAATTTGAAGATGCGAAATTTTTTACCGTACTGAGTTACTCTTTCCTGCCTGAAAAACACGGGTCCGCGGGAATCCGCCTTTATGGCGATTGCCAACATAACAAACAGCGGAAACAAAAGTATAAGTAAAACCGAGGATACGAAAATATCGAAAACCCTTTTCCAAAACAGGCTGAAATTTTTTTTGCGTAGCCTTTCGTAGTAGGGGCGAACGGCTTCGTTTTGCATTGCAGGGGGAAGTTTTTCCCACTTTTTTATCAGCATTACAAGTACTCTCTCACCGTTTCCAAGTAACTCTGAATTACGTATTCAATCTGTTCGTCCGTTAAAGAAGTATAGAGCGGCAACGTTATTTCGTTTTCGTAATTTTTATAAGCGTTAGGATAATCTTTAATATTAAAGCCGAGATTTTTATAAGCGGTAAGCAAAGGCAACGGTTTATAATGAACGTTACAAGCCACCCCGCGCTCCGCCATTTTAGCTATGATTTCGTTGCGCTTTTCTTCGTTTATATCGGGAATTCTTGTAATGTAAAGATGCCCCGACGAACGGTAATTTTCGCAATAGTGCGTAAGCGTCTTTATTCCTTGGCTTTTGAAAGCGCCGTCGTACTTTTCTATTATCGCCCGCCTGCGGTCGAGCATAGCGGGATAACGCTTAAATTGAGCGAGCCCCAACGCGGCGGCGATATCCGTCATATTGCACTTAAACCAGGTGCCGACGATATCGTATTCCCAAGCACCCAAACGCGTTTTTGCAAGCGCGTCCTTCGACTGCCCGTGCAGAGAAAACAGCTGTATTTTACGGTAAATTTTTTCATCGTCCAGCCACTCGCGCGGTTGCCAGGTAAGCGCCCCTCCCTCCGCAGTCGTAAAATTTTTGACGGCGTGAAAGGAGAAAGCCGAAAAGTCGGCTATGCTTCCCACAGGTTTACCGTTCCAAACCGCACCGAAGGCGTGGGCGGCGTCTGCAAGCACGATTATTCTGCCGAAAGACTTTTGCAAATCGTTTTTGGCAACGAACAAATTTTTCTTGGCGTTGACAATCGAAAAAATTCTGTCGTAATCGCAGGGAACGCCCGCTATATCCACTGGGATAATTACTTTCGTCTTTTCGGTTATAGCCCTTTCAAGTTGGGCGTAATCCATTTCCAGACCGTCTTGCCGAGTATCGACAAGCACGGGTTTTGCCCCCACGTGGCATATTACGGAAGCGGTAGCCGTATAAGTGTAGGCGGAAGTGATAACCTCGTCCCCTTCGCCCACTCCGAGCAGTCTTAAAGCCATTTCCGCGCAAGCCGTCTGCGAGTTAAGGCAAACCGCGCGGTTTACCCCGCAAAAAGCGGCGACTTGCCTTTCAAGTTCCTTAGTTCTCGGACCCGTCGTTATCCAGCCCGACCTTAAAGCATTGCTTACTTCTTCAATTTCCGCTTCCGAAATATCGGGCGGTGAAAATGGTATTTCCATTAACAATTCCCTCTTTTTTAAATTATTAAAATAAAATCAATAAAAAGATTATATCATATATCGCCTAATTTAGCAACTAATATACCATATTCTATTTATTTTAAACATATCTATCTAACAAAAATATTCTTATCAATCTCTATAATAGATATCTCTTGTGAACAACTTTTCCGTCACATCTGACAATGCCTCATCATATCGATTTGCTATAATCAATTTGGAAATTTTTTTGAATTCAGACAAGTCGTTCTCTACCTTGCATCCCATAAAACTTTGGCTTTCAAAAGTAGGCTCGTAAACTATAATTTCAACGTTTTTCGAAAGAAGCCTTGAAATTATTCCCTGTATTGCGCTCTGCCTGAAATTATCGGAATTGGCTTTCATCGTCAGTCTGTAAACGCCTACGACCCTGTTGCTTTGACAATTCTCCAAAAGATTGCAAACCTGTTCGGCAATAAAATCTTTTCTCGTTTCGTTAGACGATATTATTGCGCTTATTATATCCTCGGGCACGCCCTTATAGTTGGCTTTCAACTGTTTGGTATCCTTTGGCAAACAGTAACCGCCGTATCCGAACGATGGATTATTGTAATGACTGCCTATGCGCGCGTCTAACCCTATACCCTCGATGATGTTTCTCGTATTCAAGCCTTTTATATAACAATAAGTATCCAACTCGTTAAAATAAGCCACACGTAGAGCAAGATATGTGTTGGCAAAAAGTTTTACCGCCTCCGCCTCGGTACGGCTTACCAAAAGTTTTTTAACGTCCTTTTTCAGCGCGCCTTCGGCAAGAAGATTTGCAAACTCCTCAGCGCGCGCCACAACGCTTTTATCCGAAAGGTCGACGCCGACTATTATTCTCGAAGGATAGAGATTGTCGTACAGCGCCCTGCCTTCCCTTAAAAATTCGGGGGAAAATATTATGTTGCGGTAATTGAATTTTTTAACAATTTCCTCGGTGTACCCTACGGGCACGGTAGATTTGATAACTATCGTAGCTGTGTCGTTTACCTTTAATACCGCTTCTATCGCTTGCTCAACGGAACGGGTATCGAAAAAGCTCTTTTCTTCATCGTAATTAGTCGGAGTACTTATTATAACGTAATCCGCGCCGGAATAAGCTTCTTCCATATCCGTGGTAGCGATAAGGTTAAGCTTTTTGTTTTTAAGATATTCCTCTATCTCTCTATCGCTTATCGGAGAAATTTTATTATTTATTTTATCTACTTTTTCACGAAGAATATCAACGGCGTACACAAGATTATTCTGCGCAAGCAAAATTGCATTGGATAATCCCACATATCCCGTTCCAGCAATTGATATTTTCATATTTGCTCCTTAACTTGCGGTTTGTACGTTGTAACAAGCTCCGCAACAAGATTTTTCATATGGTCGGTTTCTTCGTACGCCGCCGCGTAAAGCTCTTGCAGTTTACCCCACAAATGCTTTTCGTCCAGAGCGATAGGATTGGCTATATTTATTAAACCGTTAGGCGTGGTCTGCATACCCTCCTCGTCCATAAGCCGCTCTTCGTACAGCTTTTCGCCGGGGCGCAGACCCGTACACTTTATTTCTATATCAACGTTGGGTTCGAGCCCCGAAAGTTTGATAAGGTTATACGCAAGCTCGTAAATCTTTACGGGCTCGCCCATATCGAGCACGAATATCTGTCCGCCCTGCGCGTACGCGCCAGCCTGCAACACAAGCGACACGGCTTCGGGTATGGTCATAAAATACCTGATTATATCCTTATGCGTAACCGTTACGGGACCGCCTTCGGCAATCTGCCTTTCGAACAGGGGAATTACCGAGCCGTTGGAGCCGAGCACGTTGCCGAAGCGAACGGCGACAAACTTTGTGTTTTTGCTGTTTCTGCCTATCGTCTGAATAATCATTTCGCAGATTCTCTTGGTCGCGCCCATAATGTTGGTGGGATTGACCGCCTTGTCGGTTGAAATCTGCACAAATACTTTAACGCCGAATTTATCGGCGCAACGCGCAACGTTGAGCGTGCCGAACACGTTGTTTTTAACCGCTTCGTTGGGGCTTGTTTCCATTAGCGGAACGTGCTTGTGCGCCGCCGCGTTAAACACTATGTCGGGGGAGTACTTGGTGAATACGTCCTCCATTTTGCCCTTATCCCTTATGCTTGCAATCAGCGCGAGCAGATTGAGCGAGGGATATTTGCGCTTTAATTCCTGCTCGATATCGTAAGCGTTGTTTTCGTATATATCGAGGATAATCAGCTGTTTGGGGTTGTGCGTGGCAATCTGCCTGCACAGCTCGCTGCCAATCGAACCGCCGCCGCCCGTTACAAGCACGGTCTGTCCCTCGATATAGCCCATAATCTCGTCGAGATTGACTTTAATCTGCTCCCTGCCCAGAAGGTCGGTAATCTGCACTTCGCGCAGTGCGCCCACGCTTACCTCTCCGCTTACAAGTTGGTAAATTCCCGGAAGAGTTTTAACCTTGCAACGCGTAGTTTTGCAGATGCTGTAAATGCGCTTTATATCCGCCTTTTTAGCCGAAGGCATTGCAATAAGTATTTCGTCAATTGCGTATTTTTCGGCTAATTTTGTTATTTCGTCGGTTGAGCCGACGATTTTAATATTACATATGCGCTTGCCTATCTTGGACTCGTCGTCGTCGATTACGCATACTGGGTTGTATTCTATTTTATCGGTAGCCTGTATCTCCCTGATAAGCGCCGCGCCGGCGTTGCCCGCGCCGACTATCATCGCCCTTACCTTTCCCTTGTTACTGCGGGTAATGGAATATTTGAGCATTACGTAAATGCGCTTCGAGTACCTTATCGCCATAACGAAGAAGAACAGCGTTATGGCGTAAACGAACTGCACCCAGATGCCCTTCATAATAAACACGCTGTACGAACAGCCCGTGCCGAATATGAGCGCCGCCGCGCCGACCAACTTTAACGTATCTATCAGCCCGACCGTGTCGAACATAAAGTAATACAGGCGGAAAAGTATTAAAAAGACAAAGCTTACGCCTACGTTGGCAAGATACCACCAAAGTATGCCCAAATCCCAGTACAGCGGTTTACGCACCGCCAATACCGCTATGAGCGACGCAAGCGTTACCGCCAAAAAATCGAACAGGGCGACAATTGCTATGCCCTTTACGTCGCTGCTTCTTTTCTTCACTTTTCTCTCCGTATTCATACCGTAAATTTCCTTAAATTTCCAATTGCCCCGCTACTATTCCACGGCTACGCACTTTGCGAGGTTGCGCGGCTTGTCCACGTCGAGCCCCCTTGCAACGCCTACGTAATAGCTTAAAAGCTGTAAAGGTATCACCGCAAGGCTCGCCGTAAAACACGGGTCAATATTGGGAATATACAACGTCAGCTTTGACTGTTTTTCAATGGCGTAGTTGCCGTTTACCGTAACGCTCATAATATAAGCGCCGCGCGCCTCCACCTCGATTAGGTTGCTGACCGACTTTTCGGCAAGTTGCATCTGCGTTACCACGCCTATCACAAGCGTATCGTCCTCTATAAGGCTTATGGTGCCGTGTTTGAGTTCGCCCGCCGCGTACGCCTCCGAATGGATATAACTGATTTCCTTTAACTTTAAACTGCCTTCGAGACAGATTGCGTAATCTATGCCCCTGCCGATAAAAAAGACGTCCTTTTTATTGGAAATTTTGGTTGCGAACCATTTAAGTTTTTCGTCGCAGTCAAGCAGTTTTTTTATTTCCGCGGGAATAGTCTGCAACTGCGCGATAAGCTTTTTATATCTATCGCCGTCGATAGTCCCGCGCACGAACGCGAGCTGAACGGCGACGAGATAGGCGACTATAAGCTGTGCGCTGTACGCCTTGGTGGTTGCAACCGATATTTCGGGACCCGCCTTGGTATACAGGGCGGCGTCCGCCTCCCTTGCTATTGACGAGCCGAGCACGTTTACCACGGCAAGCGTTTTAACGCCGCGGCTCTTGGCTTCGCGCAGCGCCGCAAGAGTATCCGCCGTTTCCCCCGACTGGCTTATTACTATGAGCAAATCGTTACTGCCGAAAATAGGATTTCTGTACCTGAATTCCGAAGCGACGTCTACGTTTACGGGCACTCTCGCCAAGTCTTCGATTACGTATTTTGCGGCAACGCCCACGTGATAAGCCGAGCCGCACGCGGCAATCTGTATGTTTCCTATCGACTTCAAATGCTCGTCCGTCAGACCGCCCTCGGACAAATTTATTTTACCGCTTTTTATAAACGCGTTGAGTGTGTTTGCCACTACTTCGGGCTGTTCGTGCATCTCCTTTAACATAAAGTGCGCGTAACCGCCCTTTTCAGCCGCTTCCACGTCCCAATCTATTTTAACCGACTTTTTGGTTATTACTTTTTTGTCTACGTTGTAAAACGTTGCCTTGCCCTTTTCGAGGCGGGCTATTTCCATATTGTCAACGTAGTAGATGTTGCGCGTGTATTTGAGAATTGCGGGCACGTCCGAAGCGAGAAAAGTTTCGTCGCCCGTAATTCCCACAATCAAAGGGCTGTCCTTTCTGACAATAAAAATCTCTTCGGGATAGTCCTCGAACATAACAGCCATTGCGTACGAGCCGCGCACGCGCAACGAAAAGCTTACCATTGCCTCTATCGGGTCATTCCACTTTTTATAATAGTAATCTACAAGCTTTGTCGCAATCTCCGTATCCGTTTCGGAATAAAACGTATACCCCTTAGAAGTAAGCTTATCTTTAAGCGCGCCGTAATTTTCTATAATGCCGTTGTGCACCGCCACAACGCTTCTGTCGTCGTTGAAGTGCGGGTGCGCGTTCGCCTCGGAAGGCATACCGTGAGTAGCCCAGCGCGTATGCCCTATTCCGCAAACGCCTTTAAGAGCCTTTCCCCCGTCGAGCATATCCGAAAGCACGCCCAGCCTGCCGTTCGTCTTTACAACTTCGTGCTTGCCCGCACTATTTCTGACTGCCACGCCCGCAGAATCGTATCCGCGGTATTCGAGCTTGGAAAGCCCGTCCAAAAGAATGGGCGCCGCCTGTTGTTTACCCGTGTAACCTACTATTCCGCACATATCAACCGCCGTATCCCTTTGCTTTTATTACCGACACAACGCTTTCGGCAAGCTCCTTACAGACCTGTTGGCTTTCCGCCTCCACCATAACCCTTACAAGCGGCTCGGTACCCGAAGCGCGCACTAAAATTCTGCCGCCGCTTCCAAGCTTCTTCTCCGCGCTCTTAACCGCCTTTGCCACGTCCGCGTCCGAAAGCGCGCCGTCCTTGTCGCCGACTTTAACGTTTACAAGCACCTGCGGAAACTCCTTTACGGGAGCGGCAAGCGCCGAAAGCTTAGCCTTGCGCGCAAGCATAACTTCCAATATCTTCAAGCTTGTAAGTATTCCGTCGCCCGTGGTGGCGTACTTGGAAAAAATTATATGCCCCGACTGTTCGCCGCCCAGCCTGTTGCCGTGCGCGCTCATATAGTCGTGAACGTTTTTATCGCCGACAGCCGTCTTTACGTAGTCGATGCCTATTTCGTCGAAAGCCTTGTACAGTCCGAAGTTTGACATAACGGTAGTTACCACCGTATTGTTTACAAGTTTTTCCCTCTCCTTCATATACCTGCCGTAGATATACAAAATTTTATCGCCGTTTACGACCTCGCCGTTCTCGTCCACGCAAAGGCACCTGTCCGCGTCGCCGTCGTAGGCAAAACCGACGTCCAGCTTATTTCGCTTTACGTATTCGCATAGCCCTTCTATGTGCGTGGAGCCTGCGTTTTCGTTGATGTTAAAGCCATCGGGGCGGGCGTTGATTATGTGAGTGGTTGCGCCGAGAGCGTCGAAAACCGCCTTGGCTATATTCCAGCTTGAACCGTTTGCGCAGTCCAAACCCACCTTGACGCCGCGGAAAGAGTAAACGCCGAGGGAAACGAGATAGCCGATATATCTGTTTCTGCCCGCGGTGTAGTCTACCGTACAGCCTATATTTTCCCGAGTGGCATATTCGAGCTTGTCCGCGCCCAAAACGGGCTTGCCGTCGAGATAATCTTCAATAAGCGCAATAACCTCTTCGCCCAGCTTTTCGCCGTCCGCGCTGAAAAGTTTTATTCCGTTGTCGTAATACGGATTGTGCGACGCGGATATCATAATGCCGCAATCGAAGCCGTCCGTACGAGTTATATACGCAACCGACGGAGTAGTCGTTACGTGCAACATATACGCGTCCGCGCCGGAAGCCGTAAGCCCGGAAATGAGCGTGTACTCGAACATATAGCTCGAACGGCGGGTGTCCTTGCCTATAACGACTTTTGCGGGGGAGTTATCGCCCGCCTTGCGTTTGAGTTTATTTAAATACCAACCTAAAAATCTGCCGACTTTGTAGGCGTGGTCTGCGGTGAGGGTTACGTTCGCCTCCCCCCTGAAACCGTCCGTTCCGAAATATTTACCCATAAATCAAGCCTTTGAAACTATGTTTCCCTCTCTCTTGTAAATGCTGTCTGCGGGAACGACGCCGCGCACGCAGGACAGCGGATAAACGTTTGTGTTTCTGCCTATAACCGTGCCGGGGTTAAGCACGCTGTTGCAACCGATTTCCGCAAAGTCGCCCAAAAACGCGCCCACCTTTTTAAGCCCCGTATTATAAACTTCTTCCCCGCGCACGCAGACGGGCGTTTTATCCGACTTGACGTTGGAGGTAATACTGCCCGCGCCCATATGCGCTTTATAGCCGAGAATACTGTCGCCCACGTAGTTGTAGTGGGGCACCTGCACGCCGTCGAAGAGTATTACGTTTTTAAGCTCGGCAGAGTTTCCCACAACGCAGTTTTCTCCAACGAGCGCCTTGCCCCTGATAAACGCGCAATGCCTTACTTCCGTACCCGCCCCTATTATTGCGGGAGCGCCTATATAAGCCGTGGGCGCAACCTTGGCGGAGGTATGCACCCATACCTTGGGCGCAACCTGCGCGTATTCGTTACCGAGCTTTTCGCCAAGACTTTCTATCAGCGCGCCGATACCCGAAAGGGCTTCCCAAGGGGCGTTAAACCCCTTTAAATATTCCACCGCAACAGTATGCGACAAATCGAACAAATCAATAACTTTTATCAAATTAACTCCCGATAGCGCGCCCGCGTATACGCGCGCGAAAAACGTTTAAACGCTTAACTATTACATTATACTCGCGCAAGGCGCAATTTGCAAGTATTTTCGACAAAATGCGCCAAGGCGTAACGGCGGCAAACGCTTTATGCCCGCTTACGATTGCCCCCGTAATATGGCTTGTTTAACGCTATATTTTACCGTTTTTTTCCAAGACGCAAAATACGGCGTAAAAAATTTTTTATTCAACTTTTTGTTATACGGCGTTGCGCCGAAGTTTTTTAAAGCTTCGGCGCAAATTTTTAACCGAGTGAAATTCTGTCGGAAACGCTGCGGATAAACATACCGCTTTCCGTGCCCTCGTCTATGCAGGAGCTGATATAATTTATAAACTTTTCCGTCGCTCTGGCGGGTTTGAACTGCGCAATGACAGCCGAAATAAGCTCGTCGCGGTAAAGGCTTACGTTTTCCAACAGCACCGCCTTTACAAGCGCGATTACGTCGTACGGCGAATAGTCGCCCTCGCCGCCGCGCACGGGAGCGCCCTCTTCCACCCTGTACCTGTCGAACGATATAGCTTTATCGCTCTTATAGTAATGAGTGGCGCCCATAAGATTGCTCGATTTAAGTCCGCCCGCAGGGATAAGCGAGGTTATTTTTCCCTCCAACCGTACGCCGTACTTCTGTATGCCGTATTGGGCAAGCACGCGCTTTATTAAAAACTGTTCGGAAATGGGCTCCTCCGCAGTTACCACGGCTTTGATTGTCTTAATGAGTTCCGCGTCCATATCGCCGCTGAGTATGGCGTTGGTATCCGCCTGCGTAACCGTAGGCTTGGCGCACCTGTACGCCCTTTTGAAGTTGCCCGAAACGTTGTTTTCCGTTGAGGTGAGTCTGTCAAGATAGTCCTTAATCTTCTTGACTTCGCGCTTGGGGTTGTTGAAAAAGTTTACCGAATACAGGCGGATAACGTTCCAGTTGTTGCGCTTTAACGTGTTCACCTGCATAACGTATTTATCTTTAATAGAGAAATTTTTAGACCCGTCGCACAGCACGGCAAGTATAAAGTTGCGCTTGTTTTTGGGGTCCAATACACCCACGTCAATCTTAAAGTCGGATACGCCCACGTCGCAACGGCAGTCGTAGCCGCAGGCGGCAAGCTCTTTTGCGATATATTTGCCTATGCCCGTACGGTTGACTATAACCTCGTCGCTGGGCGCGGCAATGCCAGTTCTGCCCCTTTCGGCAAACTCCAAAAACGCCTTTAACCCTGCAACCCCGCGCGAAGTTGTGCGCGACAAATCTATCATAGGGTAGCGCATAGAAGAGAACACCAACATCTCCTCCCTCGCCCTCGACACGGCTACGTTAAGCCTGCGCCAGCCGCCGAATTGGTTTAAAGGTCCGAAGTTTAAGGAAATTTTTCCCAGATTGTCGGGACCGTAGCAAACGGAGAACAGAATTACGTCCCTCTCGTCGCCCTGAACGTTTTCGAGGTTTTTTACAAACAGCGGTTCCTCGCGCTCGTAAGCGTAATCTTCGAGCCCCCTCTCGGCGATAGCTTTGGTCAAGAGCCTTTCTATATACACCTGCTGTGGGGTGGAGAAAGTTACCACGCCGAGCGAAGAGCGGCGGGCGTTGGGGTCGGAAAGGCGCGCAAGCACTTCGGAAACGAGCGCTTCCGCCTCCTCCTTGTTGCACTTGCTTGCACCGCGCTGGTATACGCCGTTTTCAACGTAACGGAAGCGCACTTTGGAATCCAACGCGTCGGGCGAAGGGAAAGTGCAGAGCTTGGAAGAATAGTACATTATGTTGGAGAAAGCAATCAGGCTTTCGTGCTTGGAACGGTAGTGCCAGGTCAAATGCTTTTCGGGTATTCCCAAAGCAAGGCAGTCGTCCAAAACGCTTTCCAAATCGTCCGTTTCGGGATTGTCCTCGTCCGCGCCGACCGACATAAAGAATGACGTGGGCGGCATCTGTTTGGGGTCGCCTACGATAATTGCGCTCTTCGCCCTTGCAAGCGAAGGCACCGCCTCGCAGGTGGGAAGCTGGGAAGCTTCGTCGAAGATTACTATGTCGAACAGGTCGGAAACGGCTGGCAGATACTGCGATACCGTAAAGGGGCTCATCAGCATACAGGGCGCGACTACTTTCAAAAGCTCGGGTATTTCGCCGAACAGCGTGCGCAGGTTAAGCCCGCGCAGATTGGCTTTCGTCTGTCTGCGGAAAGACATAAGCTCCAAGGCGAGCGCCCCCTCCGTTTCTTCCGCGGGCAACCTTGCAATTAAGTCGTGGCGTATTTTGTCGCGCGTAAGTCGGGTGAACTCCTCCAAAATCTGCGAGTAGTTGCTTGCCGTTTCGTCCAATACGGTTGCCGAAAAACCCGAAAGACGGGGGTCGGCGGGGATATTCTTCTGCACGAAGTTTCTGTACACGTTTTTGCGGAATGCCGAGAGTATCTTTTCACCGCTTATCTGTCCGCTTTCCAATGCGTCGGTTATAAACGTCAACCCGTTTTCGTTGAGGTTTTTGGCGGTAGCCTTATACATACACCAGGCGGGCAACATATCGATATTGTCGATAAGCGCCGTGCACTTGGCATAATAGTAGTCGTATATGTCCTCGTCGGAAATTAGCAGTTTGTTCGCCTTGATTATGTCGGCGAAAAAGTCGCTGCTCTGTATAAACGCTTTCGCCGCGCCGAGCACGCCGATAAACAGCGGCTTCAAATGCCCGTCTGCCGCCTTTGCGCACACCGAGTTGAACGCGTCGGCGTTGTAGTCCATAAACACGCCCGAGCACATAGAGTGGAAGTCGTACAACGGCTCCAAAAACTCGTCGCGCTTCTTGTCGTTTATTCCGCCCGTAAGCCCTACGAAGTTAGCGGCAAGCTTTGTATAGGTCAATATTTTGCGCTTGTCCTGCTCGATTTCCAAAGCCGCCTTTACCCAATCGAGCTCCTCTCCCTCCTTTAACGGAGTGCGCGCAAGGTGGCTTATGCGCTTGACTATTACGGTAAGCGTGCGGGAAGCGAGATAGTCGCCCCTGCACTTTTCTATTTCGTCGTCGATTTCGTCGGCAAACTTGGAAACGTCGGCAAGCGACTTGAAGCGGGCAAGCCAATTTCTTACGCCCGCGTCGTATCGCAGGTTGGCGTTATAGAAAACGTAAAACTCCCTTTCGTCGCAGGAGAAAAAGGCTTTTAAATCGTTGCCCGCAAGCGTTTTGACTATCTGCACGAGGTTGCTCAGCTTTTTAGCCGTAAACGTGCTTATCTTCTGGTTGAAAGTAGAAAGGAACAGCGCGAGGTAGTTTTTCAAGTGCTTCAATTCGGCAAGCACAACCTCCGCCGAACAGAATACCGAACGCTTTATTTTTTCGTCGCACTCGGTTATGTTTACGTTTGTAAACGGCGAGCGGTAAACCCCGCCGCACTCCCTTGCCGCCGCCTGCGCGGTAAGCAGCATATTTTCGTAGTCGGCAAGTTTTTTAGCCGTAAGATTGTCGTAGAAAGTACTTTCTATATTGACAAGCTCGGGCGCGGCGGCGTTGCTTAAATAGTTTACGATGCCCTCGTACACGGAAACGCCCAGCCCGCGCTTTTTGTGCAACGCGTAAAGCGGCTGATAAAGAGTGTCGCGGTACTCGCTGATTGCCTCGCCGTCGGCGGTAAATTTCGTTTGGTCGTACTCCGATTTGAGCGACAGCGTGTTTTCTATCGAGCGGACTATTTCGCCCTTGTCCACCGTTTTGCCGCTGTGCAGTTCAAGGCAGAATTCGCCTATCCCTATATCCGTCAAACGCTTTTTAACTACGTGCAGAGCCGCCTGCTTTTCGGCGACGAACAACACGCGCTTGCCCCTGTCGAGAGCGTTGGCAATTATGTTTGTTATAGTCTGGCTCTTGCCCGTTCCGGGAGGACCGTGCAGGACGAACGTAGTGCCCTTGTCGGATTCCGCAACGGCGGAATACTGCGAGCTGTCGCAAGGCAACGGCGTAAGCACTTCCGCGGGGTCGGCTTCGTCCTCGTTTACCCCGCTGAGCTTATTGTCGGAGAATTTGTTTGTGTTTTCAAGCAGACCGGCAATCAACGGATTGCGCCTGTACTCGTCAATATTGTCCCTTACGTCCCGCCACATCGCATAGCCGGCAAAGGTAAATTGCGCAAGATACACGTCCTCGTAGACAAGCCAGCCCTTCATATTCGCCGTTTTGGAACGGAATACTGCAAGCGTTTCCACAGGAGTGAGTTTTTCGTCCTCCACGCCCCTTATGTCTATGCCGAATTCCTGTTTGAGAAATTCGAGCAGAGTGGTGTTTACAACGTAATCTTCGCCGAGCTCCACGGTTATGCCCTGCGTCTTTGTCCTTTTAAGGTTGACGGGCAGAAGCACTATGGGCGCGTACTTAAATTCCTTGTCGTCTGCGTGCCGCCATTTAAGGAAGCCGAACGCAAGGTAAATGGTATTGGCACCCACCTCCTCGCGCGAGGCTTTACCCTTGCGGATTAAAGTCTGCACCGCCTCCTGCAAGCCGCTCTCTCCCGAATATGAGCGGACTATCTGCGAGTTCAACTCTATCGACACAAGTTCGGAAAGCGTTTTGACCTTATTGCTCAAACCGAACCATAGCGCGTCCTCTATCTTGCTCTGGTTGGGCATAACGGTAAATACGTTTCTGCCTTCCGTCTTTTCCAAGAATACCTTTAAATCGGTAATCAACAGATGCACGCAGTCGCGCTGATAGCGGAAATTTAGGAGGTTGTTTTTTAAGGAAAGGTCTAAAAGCCGCCTTTCCCAATTTCTGTTTTTGGTGGCTTTGCGTTGAAGCGAAAGGCTGTCGGCGTCGATAAGCTGCTCGGGCTTGGCGTCGTAAGAATAGCGGTCGTTATCGAGAATTTCGTACGAAGAGCCGCCGCCCACCTTTATGGGCATAGGGAATATGCCGCCTATACGGCAACGCTTTACGTCGATACAGCTTTCGTACTTGCCCTGATTGAGTTGCGTTACAAAGTGCGTGGAGCTGGTTGCAAAGCTGGCGTTTTTGTGGGCGAAAAGGTCGTCGACGTCTACGATAGCCAAATTGTTTACGCCCGCGGAAACGTACCGCTCTATCACGGACATATCGTCCTGCAAGGGAGTGTTAAAACAACTTTCGTGAAGCCATACGCCAACGCCTATCTTGGTTTGACCCACGACTATTACGGGGTTGAATTTGGCGGCTTCGAGGCAAGAAGCCATATACACCGCCATTGCAAGCGGAGTAGCCGTGCGCGTAGGCACAAGGTCTGCAAGGTTGCCCACCCGCACGATATCAGCGGAATTTACGCACTCCTCCCGCTCGATATTCAAATTGCGCACCGCCGCGTACATAGAAGCGAACGCGTACATAAGCGCGTTTTTATCGTTGCCCGCGTAGCCGCTCCATTCTTTGGAATACCCCCAGGTCTTTAACTGCAAGCCCGCTTCCGCCAAAATCTTTTGGCAGTCGGAAAGTCGGGGGCGGACGAACGCCGCAAGCATTTCGGGGTTGCCAGAAGTGCCCGACCAGCTTTCCATAGAAATAGCCTTTACCGACGCCTCTATCGAACAAACCACCGCCTTGCCGCACAGCACGGTTACGTTTACCGCGCATTCCTCAGAGGTATCCAGCTCGGCAAGATATTTGGGGTTGAGAAGCGAAGGGGTTTTAACCTCCATACTGCTTTCCGCGGGGATATGGTCTATTTTAATTTCCGCAGGAAGTATAAGCTTGTTTGCGCCCGTAACTTGCACAACCAAATCTTCGATAGCTTCCTCGCCGTTGTTGACCATTCTGAAAGACGTGAAGAGCGGAATACGGTTGTAGTAAGTTGCGTACGACACGCAATTTAAAAGTTCGCCGTCCAAATCAAGCGTTTCGAGTTGTTGTTTAGCTTTTCTGTTTGCTGTCATTTTCCTTCCTCTCGCGGTAAGTTCGTCCGCCGCCGCGCGGCGGACGCGTTTACAAATTATGCCAAAAGCATTATACCACGTACAAATAAAACTTTCAACTTTTCAAACAATATTATTGACTTATTTCCGCAAGATAAAAGCGGCTTTTATCAAAGCCGCCCCTATATATTGCCCGTCCAATTGAAATTTTCGCAAAACGCGTTACCGCACAAGCGCGAGCTCTTTAAGCGCGCGGGTGTACGCAATATACTTTTCGTTGTCGCTCATATCCCCGTCCACTACCGCAACCGCCGTAAATTCCAGCCCCTTGCTTTCGTAAACGGTTAATACGTTTATCTTGCTTTTGGAAATTTTACCGCTGACGCGCACTACGTTATACGTCTTTTTGGCGTAAGCGTACAAATCCTCTTCGGTCGTAATTACCGCGCGCAGCCCGCCTTTTTGCGAAAGAAACGCGGATATGCCGCGGCTATTGATTATTTGCACCTCCGCGCCGCCCAAACCAATCGCGCGCATTTCCACCTTTAAATTGTCGGAAACGTACGAAACAATCTGATTGGTGTTGCGGTAGTTCAAATCGAGCGTATACACTGGCATATTCAACGATTGCCACCCGCATATGCCGCGGTAACCCGTAATATTCTGCTTTAAATCGCCGAAAACGTTAAATCTCGCGGAGCCGTTTATATAGCGCAAAACTTCGTACTCCGAGGGCGCTATATCCTGCGCCTCGTCCACAAAGACAAAGGCATATGCGGGGGTCAATCGGCAACCCAGCTCGCACAGCACGCGGCACAGGGCGTACGCGTCGCCGCGCACAAGCCTGTCGGCGGGCTCGCCGAATCTGCGTTTTGCGCTCTTTACAATCTCTTTGTAAAACAGCCTTGCAAGCTCCACCCTGTTTTCGCACTTGCCTATCTTTACAAGATATTTTTCGCCGCGCACCACTTCGGCAAAGTCGCAGGTTACGTCAAGCGCGGAAGATATATTTTCAACGAGCGCGCAAGTATCCTCCACTTCCTTTTTGGTTTGCTCGCGCTTTAAAATTCTGTCTGGATAGGTGTACTCCGTCCTGTCGCCGACGCGCTGTTTATACCTCTTTAAATCTTCTATTTCCTTGGCAACTGTAACCGATAGTTCGTTTAAATCGCGCGTTGCCGTTTCGCATATGCGCCTGCCGTTTGCGACAATAAAGCGCAACGACTTGTAAAAGGAAAGCAACTGCTTGAAAAAGTAGTAGTACCCGTCCATTCTGGCGTCCGCGCCGTTTACGGTGATAAACTCCTTTACTTCGTTTATGCAGTTGAACAGTTCGCGCATACGCTTGGTGAAGAATATGCCGCCGTCCTTCTTTTCCTTTATTTCGCCGAGCACGCACCTGCGCACGCGCAAACCCGCGTTCTTGATTTTTTCGTAATCTTTAAGTTGCCCCTCGAACGCCGAAAGCACCGCGCCGACAAACATATCGCCGCTGTCTGGCAACATTCCCCTCACGCTCGAATAAATTTTATTCAGTTTCTTGCGCACATCCGCGGTAAACGCTTGGGAATAAACGTAAGAGAGATATTGCGGACTGACGGGAGCAAAATAGTCTATTCTGTTTTCCAGCTCCACGCCGAAGCCCTTCAATACTTTGAGGTAGTAATTTTCCAGCGTAACCGTCTTTACTTTTTCAAGTTCGAGTATGCGCGCCAGCTCATCGATAAAGGCGTTGAAGCTATCCGACGGGGTGATTACCAAAACGGAAGCCGGCTTAATTTGCTCGTTATTGTACATCAGGTAGGAAAGTCTGTGCAGTAAAATCATAGTCTTGCCGCTTCCCGCAACGCCCTGAACTATAAACTCGGCTTCCTCGGGCGCGGTGATTATTTCGTACTGCTTTTCCTGAATGGTTTCGATTATGTCGCAAATTTCGCGCTTGTCCTTGCGCGAGGACAGAATTTCCTTTAAAAACGGGTCGAATATTACCGCGGCGTCGCGCCCCGCAATTTCTTCCTTGGTGAGGTTGTCGCCCACCGAAAGGTACTCGTTTTTAAACTCCGCCACCCTGCCGCTGACGGTGCGCAGAGCCCTTCTTAAAACAAGCTTGTAATTGAATTGGTTTATGGTAAAAGTTAGTTTGCTCTTCTGGTAATATCTGCGGGCGAGCGGGGCGCGCCAATCGACTATTTCCAGTCCCTCGTCCCCGTGCTTGCCGATATAGTATGAATTGTAGCCGTCCTTGTCGTCCGTCAAGTCCATACGCGCAAAATACGGCTCGTCAAAAAAGCACTTGTACGCGTTGCGCTTTTGCTTGCAGGCGGCTATTACGGCGTTAAGCTCCAAAACGCGCCTGTACTTTTCCGCGTTGTAATCTTCCGCGGAAGTAAGCGCCGCCTTTTCCTCTTCGGCTTCTTTCAGCTTTTTGCCAAGCTTGTTAAGGTAGAGAATTTTGAGCATTGTAAGCACGGCGCTTATATGCTCGTTTTCCCACTCCCTCTGTTTATCTTCGTCAAGCAAATCGAGATAAAATTGCCTGTCGGCGTTCTTCTTCGGTTCTATTAAGTTTTTAAGCTTTTCGATATCCGTCATAAATAATAGTCCTGATAACTCAGTATATCAAACTTAAAAACAAAAAGCAAGGGTTTGAAAGGCATTAAAAAACAGGCGGACGCGGCGGCGGTGTCCTTACTCGTCGGGCGCTTCCATAGTTTGATAGGTATAAAAAAACGGGCGGGCGCGGCGGTGGTGTCCGCGCTCGTCGGACACTTCCATAGTTTGATTGATATAAAAGGGCGTGCGCGGCGGTAAATTACCGCCGCGCACGCTTAAAATTATTCAACGTTTCTTTGCGCTTTTTCTTTCCGCTCCATTGCATTCAGCGACTTAAAGCAAATTATTATTAGCGCTACCGTTACTACAACGGCAACCGCGTCGGCAACGGGCGCCGCCCACAGCACGCCGTCTATCCCCATAGAAAGGGGCAAAACGCAGGCAAGCGGAACAAAGCAGACAATGTCGCGGATAAGCGAAGCCACCGTTGCTATTACGGGCTTGCCCACCGCCTGAAAGAAAATGGAAGCGAACTTGATAAAACAGGTAAAGCCAATCAGCATCAAAAATATCCTGAACGTCTTTACGCCGAACTGCGTATACAGTTGGGGATTTATGTTCTGACTGTCGCTGGGCGCGCCGAACAGCCCGATAATCGCCGAAGGACAGGCTTGAAAAAGTACGGTTGCAACCGCGCCGATAACGCCGATACAGGCAAGGATATACAAAAACAGTCTTTTAACCCTTGCATAGTTGCCGCATCCGAGGTTATAGCTAACGATAGGTTGGCAACCTAAAATTATGCCCACCGCCACGCTTACGACAATGGCGAAAACTTTGTTTTCTATTGCGATAATGGCAATGGGAATATCCTCCCCGTAAACCGACTGCGCGCCGTATTTTTTGAGCATAAAGTTGCTTAAAAGGGCGATTACGACGATAGTCGATTGGGTTATAAACGTAGATATTCCAAGCTTGACGGCGGGAACAACCGCCTTAAAAGATGGAATAAAACTCGAAAGTTTAAGCTTGAAAGTTCTTGTACGGAACAGGTACGCCGCGCCGATTATAAAGGAAGCCGCCTGCCCTATTACCGTAGCCCACGCCGCGCCCGCCATACCCATTTTAAAGGCGAAAATAAACAGCGGGTCGAGCGCGATGTTTATGAGCGCGCCCGCAAGCATAGAAGCCATTGCCCAGGCGGGGTTGCCGTCCGCCCGCACTACCGAGTTGAGCATATTTGACAGCATATATACGGGAAAGAACGCCACTACTATATTGAAGTACGTTACCGCATACCCGATACTGTTTTGCGACGCGCCGCAAAGGTTGAGTATTTGGTTTTTCAAGGGAAAGAAGAGCGCGATTAACGCAACGCTGCAACCGAGCGTAACGGTTATACAACCGCCGACCGACCTGTCGAGTTTTTGCGTTTCGCCCTTGCCCTGAAAGATATTTATAAACGCCGCGCACCCGTCGCCAAGGCACCAGGCAAACGCCTGCGCCACAATGAACACGGGAAAAACTACGCCCGTTGCGGCGTTGCCGAGGGCGGAAAGCTCGCTGTTGCCTATAAAAATCTGGTCGACAATATTGTAAAGTGCGCTTATCAAGAGGGAAAGCACGCAGGGAACGCTGAATTTGAGCATAAGCCTGCCGAGCTTTGCATTGCCGAGTTGCTGTTGCGGGCTTATTTTTTCCATAAAAAAAGACCTCCAAAAATTTTGCTTTTCGGAGTCTTTATTATAGAAAAGCTACCTGAAAACTATGTATCTTCACAAAAATCAAGCGTAAAAATTTTATCGAAATTTCTACGCTTTGCAAGCCGTCCGGCTTTTAAAATACTTTTACTTCCATTCGGCGCGGCATTCTCAAAAAAAACGCTATTTGACGTAAGACATATCGCTTATTCTTTTAATAAATCTTTTTCCTTCATTGTTTTCGAACATAAAGGAAACGCCGCCCGCCAATCCGAAAATTTCACAAGTATTTAAAGTTTCAACGCTTAACCCGAGAAACATTGTATTGAAAACGCTAAGCAAATCGCCGTGCGAAACGATTATTATATTTTCGTCGTCGCTCGCCATAACTTCATCAAAGAACGGTTGCAGTCTGTTCCACTCGTCCCTACGGCTTTCCGCGTCGGAGAATAATCTGTCGTCGATAGTTTTCTCTTGCATTTCAAGATTTTCACGAAGCCATTGAACGGATTTACCGCAACACTTGCCGAGATTTCTTTCCCGCAGTTGAGTTTTAAAAATCGGGGTTAAGCCTAAATACCGACCGACAATTTCAGCCGTTTGTTTTGCGCGCAATAAATCGGACGAGTACATCACAAACTTTTTTTGAGATAACTCTGCTTTAAGCTTTTCTCCGATTCTGTTTGCCTGCTCCACTCCTAATTGCGATAATTGCCAATCCGTCCAAGAACCGACCATACCGTTAGTATGATGAACCGATTGCGTATGCTGAATAGTAATAATTGTTTTCATACGCTTCTTACTCCTCAACGCTTTATATTCGGCTCTGCTCTAACGCTTATTCTTTTCGTTTACCGCGCAAAGCTCGGTTTATTACTCCCACTCGATTGTTGCGGGGGGTTTGGAAGTTATATCGTAAACGATGCGGTTAATATGCTTAACTTCGTTTACTATGCGCGTTGAAATCGCTTCCAGAACGTCGTAGGGTATGCGGGAGAAGTCCGCCGTCATAAAGTCGGATGTGCAAACCCCGCGCAGGGCAAGCGTGTAGTCGTAGGTTCTGCCGTCGCCCATAACGCCCACCGAACGCATATTTGTAAGCACCGCAAAGTATTGGTTTATATCGCGGTCAAGGCGGGCTTTTGCAATTTCCTCGCGGAATATCGCGTCCGCGTCCTGCAAAATAGCCACCTTTTCGGGGGTTATATCGCCTATAATTCTTATGGCAAGACCGGGACCGGGGAACGGCTGGCGCCAAACGAGTTTTTCGTCAAGCCCGAGGGCTATGCCCAGCGCGCGCACTTCGTCCTTAAACAGCATACGCAACGGCTCTATAATCTCTTTAAAATCAACGTAGTCGGGAAGTCCGCCGACGTTATGGTGCGACTTGATTACAGCCGCGTCGCCCAAACCGGACTCAATCACGTCGGGATAAATAGTACCTTGAACGAGGTAGTCCACCCTGCCTATCTTCTTTGCTTCCTCTTCGAATACGCGGATGAATTCCTCGCCTATGATTTTGCGCTTCGTTTCGGGGTCGGAAACGCTTTTGAGTTTACCGAGGAAACGCTCGCCCGCATTTACGCGCACAAAGTTTACTCCGCTGTCGGCAAAAGCCGCTTCAACTTCGTCCCCCTCGTTTTTGCGCATAAGACCGTGGTCTACGAATATACAGGTAAGCTGACCGCCTATCGCCTTTGCAAGCAACTTGCAGGCAACCGAGCTGTCTACGCCGCCAGACAGGGCAAGCAAAGCCTTGCCGCCGCCCACCTTTTCGCGTATGCTTTTAATAGCCGTCTGCGCGTACTCTTCCATAGTCCAGTCGCCCTTGCACCCGCACACATTATACAGGAAATTTCCAAGCATATCGAAGCCCTGCTCCGTGTGGTTTACTTCGGGGTGGAACTGCGTGCCGTAAAACTTTTTCCGCGCGTTTTCTATCGCGCCGTAAGGGCACTTATCGCTGTGGCAGATTGCGCGGAAGCCTTCGGGAAGGGCGGCTATGTGGTCGTTGTGGCTCATCCATACAACCGACTTTTTCTTTAAGCCCTTGAAAAGAAGCGATTTCGTATCGAACTCGCAATCCGTTCTTCCGAACTCGGCGACAGCCGTATTGTTGGCTTTTTCTATTTTGCCGCCCAAGCCGTAAACCAAGAACTGCGCGCCGTAGCAAATGCCGAGTATGGGCACGCCCAACTCGAAAATTTCGCCGTCCATTCTGGGCGAGCTGTCAAGATATACGGAGTTAGGTCCGCCCGTGAATATTATACCCTTGGGGTTGAAAGCGCGTATTTCTTCAATAGGCGTTTTATACGACTTTACTTCGCAGTAAATTTTATGCTCGCGCACTCTGCGCGCTATAAGCTGGTTGTACTGTCCGCCGAAGTCGATAATTAAAACTCTTTCGTGTTGCATACTTTTTCCTTATTTTACGGATTATATACCTCAACCTTTCGGCGAGTAATTGGGAGCTTCTTTGGTAATGGATATGTCGTGAGGGTGGCTTTCTGCCAATGACGCCGCCGTCATTTTAACGAACTTGCCGTTCTTTCTCAACTCGTCTATCGTGGCGTTGCCCGTGTATCCCATACCCGCGCGAAGTCCGCCCATAAGCTGGAAAAGAATGTCTGCAAGCGCGCCCCTGTAAGGCACCCTGCCTTCTACGCCTTCGGGCACGAATTTTATTGCGTTGGACTGGAAATATCTGTCCTTGCCGCCCCTTGCCATTGCGGGGAGCGAACCCATACCGCGGTACGTTTTAAAGCTTCTGCCCTGATATATTTCAAGCTCGCCGGGAGCTTCGGTAGTGCCCGCGAAAAGAGAGCCGAGCATAACCGCGCTGCCGCCCGCGGCAATCGCCTTAACTATATCGCCCGAATACTTGATTCCGCCGTCCGCAATAACCTTTTTACCGAACTTGTCCGCTTCTTCCGCGCAGTCGATTACCGCCGTAAGCTGGGGCATACCAATGCCCGCGACTATACGCGTTGTGCATATGGAGCCGGGACCTATGCCGACTTTTACAACGTCGGCGCCCGCCGAGAACAAATCGTGCGTGGCTTCCGCCGTTGCAACGTTGCCCGCAACGAGGGGCAAATCCGGATATTTTTCCTTGGCTTTCGCCACGTGTTTGATAATATTTTTAGAATGACCGTGCGCCGAATCGAGCACGACCATATCGACGTGAGCGTTTACGAGCGCGTCGATTCTTTCAAGCATATCCGCCGTTGCTCCGATAGCCGCGCCGACCAACAGCCTGCCCTTTTTATCCGTTGCGCGGTTGGGGTACTGGATGGCTTTTTCGATATCCTTAATGGTTATAAGACCTTTAAGCATACCTTTTTTATCGACTATTGGAAGCTTTTCGATGCGGTGCTTGCCAAGTATTTTCTGCGCCTCCGCAAGGGAAGTACCCTCGGGCGCGGTTACAAGGTTTTCCTTGGTCATAATTGCGGAAATAGGCTGGTCGAAATTAGTTTCGAAACGCATATCGCGGTTTGTAAGTATTCCCACAAGCTTGCCGCCGAGGGTTATGGGAACGCCCGATATACGGTATTTTTCCATTAAGGCGCGCGCCGCGGATACTGGCTCGTCGGGCGTTAAATAGAACGGGTCGGTAATAACGCCGTGTTCGCTGCGCTTTACTTTGTCTACTTGCGCCGCCTGCTCCTCTATCGTCATATTTTTATGTATAATGCCTATGCCGCCCTCGCGCGCGATTGCTATCGCAAGGCGCGATTCGGTTACGGTATCCATAGCCGCGCTTATTACGGGCACGTTTAAATTTATGCCGTTGCACAGCGTTGTGCGCAAATCTACGGTGGAAGGCAAAACGTCGGACGCCGCCGGTATGAGCAACACGTCGTCGAACGTTAATGCTTCTTTAACAATTTTACTCATATGTTTATCTCCTTAAAAAAGTATAGTGTATTTACGTAAAAAATTATTTGCCGCTCGATATTACGGCGTTCATAGCAATTTTAACCTGTGCAAGATTTTCAGCCTGAGTCTGGTCAGCGGGCGTTACTTCTTCCAGCGCGGCAAGCATTGCCTTTGCCGCTTCCGCGTCGCCGCCCGTCTTTATGCGCGCCGCAAGCGCCATAAGCGAACTGCCGTATTCGAAAGCGAGCACGCCGTCCTCTCCGCGGTCGAGCTCCATAGCCGTTTCTATCGCCTTTGCCTTGCGGTCGGTATTGTAGTAGGAAATTACAAGTTTGCCTTTAACCCAACGGTCGTAGTCGTAACCCGTTCCGCTCTGCTGTTCGTTTTTCACCCTGCAAAGGTCGGGATAGTCCTTGTGCCGCAACAAATTTTCGCCGTAATCGAGTATATATTTGTCGTTGCCGAGCAGTACGCTGTCGTCGAAGCAACGGGCTAAATCGTCGCAGTTTTTTGTATAATAATAGCGCAGTGATGCGTATTTTACAGCCAAATCGTAATTACCCATACTCTCCGTTACGGAAGCCATATGTTGGGGAAAGGCAAAGTTAAACACAGCGAACACCGCGACAAATATTCCCAAAATTATTAGGACGGTTTTAACCGCCGTTTTAACGACAAGTTTCTCCAAAAATTAAACCTCGGAATACCGAAAAAATATTTTATATATTTTAGCACAGCGGCAAAAAAAAAGCAACTGTTTGAAATAGATATTCATATTATAACTTTTACCGCAATAAATTTTAATATGAAAAAATTTTTGACCTGTCTTATTTTGTGTTTGCCTTTCTCCTTTGCCTTTACAGCCTGTAAAAAGAGCGTGGACTACTTTTCCTACGTTTCCGAGTACCGCAAGAGCGTGTATTATTACGAGGACGACGCCGTAAGCTTGAAAATTTATTCGGTGGACAAGGAAACGCCGTACGCGTTGGACGGCGTTAAGGGCAACGTTGGAAACGTTACGGAAATATATTTCGAGTACGACAAAAACGCTTCGGAAGTAAACGTGGAGCTTTCGGGGCGCGGCGGCGAGATGAGCTGGCTTTCGGTTACCCGCAACTACTATTTAAGCTTTTCGGGCGGGGAAATAAGCGGGGCGAGCGTTGAAGTAAAGCTTGAAATTGACGGCGAAGAAAAGAAATTTACCGTGCAAAACGTTGCCGAAGAGGGCGTTATAGACGGCAAAGCGGCGTTGAACTGCGTGCGCGAATACGACGCGGAGAGCTTTGACAAACTTACGGAACGCGGCGTCTTTTCTGGGGAAATAACCGTGCGACTTTTGTACGACAACGGCTGTTACTACTACGTTGGCATATGCGACAGAGATAAAAACGTACACGCCTACCTTGTAAGCGGCGAGGACGGCAGGGTGATTGCCGAACGCGAAAGTCAGGCGGAAAAGTAAGCGGTATTTTTCAAAATACCGTTTATACCGCCCTTGCGCAACAGCCCTCATTTTGGAATTGTGCATAACTTTTTTGTAATTTATAACCAAACCGACCCGTATATGCGTGAAAAAGGTCGATTTTTAGGCTAATTGTCGATAACTTTACCACACCTTTGTTCGTTTACGTTTTGAACAGGGCGTTTTGTGGATAACTTTTTGTGCATAAAACGCATTTTTTAACGGTTATATACGCTTTTATATACGGTTATGCACAATAAAAGACGGGGCGCGGCAAACATTGCCGCGCCCGTTACGCACTGTTTACGACAGAAAGTCGCATATGATAGAGTTTTGAACAAACAGATATTCGTCCTTTATTTTCAGCCTGCCGTTTTCGTAAGTAAGATATTTTCCGTTCTTTTCGAGGGCGCGGGCGTAAAGCTTTTCGAAATCGCAGTTAAACAAACGGTTGAATTTGCCCGTATCAAGCCCCTCGGCGGTGCGCAGGGCGAGCATAATAGTTTCGTCGCGTCGCCCCTCCTCGTCTATTTCCTGACGGTCTACGACGGGGAAACGGTTAGTCATTATGCACTTGAAATACTCGTCCAAATCGAAAGTGTTGGTAAACCGCACGTTTGCTATACAGGACGAAGCGGAAACGCCCAAGCCGATATATTCGCCCCGCCGCCAATAGTTGAGGTTGTGCTTGCTCTCCCTTCCCTTTTTACAGAAGTTTGAAACTTCGTACCTTTCAAACCCCGCCTCTTTAAGTTTTTCCGCGCCGTAAGCGTACATTTTGGCAACCTCGTCGCCGTCGGGAAGTTCGCCGTTGAGATAGTCGGTATATATCGGCGTGCCGTCCTCGGGCGTAAGGGCGTACATAGAAATATGGCTTGCGCCGCTTTCCGCGGCTACGGTTACAGATTTGCATATATCTTCGAGCGTTTGCCCTTTAAGCCCGAGCATTACGTCCACGCTGAAATTTTCGCCTTTCAAAAGCTTTGCGCAGGCGGTAAACTCCTTTAAATTGTGGCATCTGCCCAAATCTTCGAGCTGACTGTCGACAGCCGTCTGCAACCCCACCGAAAAACGGTTTACACCGCATTTTTTATAGAGCGCGATTTTACCCGCGCTAACCGTGCCGGGGTTCATTTCAATTGTTATTTCCGCCTGCGGGGACAAATTGAAATATTTTTTAGCCGCCGCCACAAGCATTGCAATATACTTTTCGTCCACTACGGAAGGAGTGCCGCCGCCTATGTAAAGCGTTTGAAAAGTATACTCTTTAAGCTCCTCTCCGCGCATTGCCATTTCGTGGTAAAGGCAAGCCATATAGCTTTCGGCAAACCCTATTTTGTCGGGAAAGGAAGTAAAGTCGCAATAGCGGCACTTTTGCCTGCAAAAGGGAATATGAACGTAAATACCTGCCATTTGATACCTCCAAGCAAAAATTTGCGCTTGCCGCTAAACAAGCCAGCCGTAAATATTCAGGTCGACTTTGCCGTTTTCTGAAACTTCCACCCCGTCGTTTTGCAGAAGTTGTTTTTGCGCTTCGCGCCCGCCGAATGCAAACCCGTCGGTCAGAGAGCCGTCTTTAAAGAGTACGCGGTGGCAGGGAATTTCCCCGAATGCGGGGTTGGAGTGCAACGCCCAGCCCACCTGCCGCGAACAGTGCGGCGCGCCGATTGCGCGCGCAACCGCGCCGTAAGTTGTTACCTTACCCTTGGGTATCTGTTTTACTATGTCGTACACGCGTTGGTTAAAGCTCATTTTTCAATTACGTTTATTCGTCGTTGGTCTTTAAAATTTGCATAAACACTTCGCTCGGCACCTCTACGCTGCCGATTGTGCGCATACGCTTTTTACCCTCTTTCTGCTTTTCCAAAAGCTTTTTCTTACGGGTTATGTCGCCGCCGTAGCACTTGGCAAGCACGTCCTTGCGCATCGCCTTTACCGTTTCCCTTGCAATAATTTTGCCGCCGACAGCCGCCTGCACGGGAATTTCGAACAGCTGGCGGGGAATGGCTTCCTTTAAATTTTCGCACAGCGTTCTGCCGCGGTTGTACGCCGAGCTTTCGTGAACGATTATCGACAGCGCGTCGCACACTTCGCCGTTTAAAAGTATGTCGAGCTTGACGAGCTTGCTCCTCTCGTAGCCTATAATTTCGTAGTCGAAGCTTGCGTACCCGCGCGTGCGCGACTTGATTTTATCAAAGAAATCGAAGATAATTTCATTCAGCGGAAGCTTGTATTCGAGCTTGACGCGGTTGGCGTCGAGGTAGGTCATCTGCTCAAAAATGCCCCTCTTGTCGCGGCACAGGTCCATAATCTGCCCAAGATAGTCGGGCGGCGAATATATGTCGGCGTGGACAATCGGCTCCTCCATCCCCTCTATTTCGGAAACGGGCGGCAGGTGCGAAGGATTGTCTACAAACACCGTTTCTCCGTCCGTCTTTAATACCTTATAGCTGACGGAGGGCGCGGTGGTAATTATGTCGAGATTGAACTCCCTTTCGAGGCGTTCCTGCATAATTTCCATATGCAACAGTCCCAAAAAGCCGCAACGGAAGCCGAAGCCGAGCGCCTGCGAAGTATCCGGCTCGAACACGAGCGAAGCGTCGTTTAACTGCAACTTTAATAGCGCTTCCTTTAAATCGCCGAACTTGGAGCCGTCTAACGGGTAAATACCGCAAAACACTACCGACTGCACTTTTTTGTAGCCGGGGAGCGGCTCGGCGGCGCGGTTTTCGGCGTTTATTACCGTATCGCCCACGGCTACGTCCTGTATGGACTTAATGGAAGCGGCAATATAGCCTACCTCGCCAGCAACAAGCCCGTTTTTTGGCGTCATAGAGGGCGCAAACACGCCCACTTCGGTTACCTCGTAAATTTTATCGGCGCGGAAGGTGGTTATTTTATCGCCTACGTTCACCTTGCCGTCCTTTAAACGGACGAACAGGATAACGCCCTTGTAATTGTCGTAATAACTGTCGAAAATAAGCGCTTTAAAAGGCGCGTCCTCGTCGCCGTCGGGAGGGGGGAAATATTTTACCGCGCCCTCCAACACCTCTTTTATGTTGGTGCCGTCCTTGGCGGAAACGAGCGGCGCGTAGGAAGCGTCTAACCCTATCACGTCCTCTATTTCTTTCTTGGCCTCGTCGGGGCGCGCGGAGGGCAAATCTATTTTGTTTACAACGGGCAAAATTTCGAGGTTGTTTTCCAGCGCAAGATATACGTTGGCAAGCGTTTGCGCCTCTATCCCCTGCGAAGCGTCAACTATGAGAATAGCCCCCTCGCACGCGGCGAGCGAGCGCGAAACCTCGTAAGTAAAGTCCACGTGCCCCGGCGTGTCTATTAAATTGAACACGTACTCGTTGCCGTCGTCGGCGTCGTAAAACATTCTTACGGGCGTAAGTTTTATGGTTATGCCACGCTCGCGCTCTATATCCATAGAGTCGAGAAGCTGTTCCTCCATATCCCTTTTGGATACCTGCCCCGTATGTTCCATAAGCCTGTCGGCAAGCGTGGATTTGCCGTGGTCGATATGCGCTATAATGCAAAAATTGCGTATAAATTTGCTGGGTTGTTTCATCTTGAATACATTATATAAAAAATAAATAAACTTGTAAATAAAAAACGTCAACCGCCGCGCCACTTTTTTAGTTTGCCGCGCGGCAAAAAGAGCGCAACGGTCGGCAGGAAAGAATTAAATAAATAAGTTTCACGCGCGGCGTAGTAAATTGTCAAACTAAGAGCAACATTTATTGATGTGAATTATCATATCAAGTGCAACAGAGGGAATAAAAAAAGTAGTCCATATAAATCAACTGTGTTAGAATAGGTTTGCAAACAAAATTCTTAAACAGAGGAAAAATATGAACTATACCCATCTTACCATAGAAGAACGCTGTTGTCTACGGGAATACTACCTTCAAGGAAAAAGTTACAGAGAAATTGCAAAATTACTTTGAAGAAACGTTAGTACCGTATCACGCGAGATACGACGTAACTATCATAGAATGTATGTAAAGTTCACTTACTATCCGTCCACGGCTCAGAACAAGTACGAGCGCAGGCGCAGATTCTGCCACCGCGGTATGTTTGGCAATGATGAGATTATCGAATACATAGAAGAAAAACTTGCTTTAACCTGGTCTCCCGAACAAATTGCCAATACGCCTTGTCATTTAAAATTGCCATCCTGCAAAACAATTTACCGTTGGCTATATGAGGGGTATATATCCAAAGGAAATTTAAAAGTGCTACGAAGAAAGGGGAAAAGCAGAACAGCAACCGAACAAGGAAAGCTCAACAGAGGTAAAAGTATACGAAAACGAGATGAAAAGATATATAAACGTAAAGAATTTGGGCATTGGGAAATGGATACGGTAGTTTCAGGCAGAGGCAAAACAAAGGCGTGTTTCGTTACTCTTGCAGAGAGAATGACAAGATATTACATTGCATAAAAGTGTCCGAACAGAGAAGCTGAGACTGTGAAGAAAGTAGTTATTGAAGCAATGTCTAACTTGCCGAATGCTGCGGTAAAAACAATTACTACGGATAACGGAAAAGAATTTGCCCGTTGGGAAGACATTGAAAAAGCGTTGAATTGTCAAGTATATTTTGCGGACGCTTATTGCGCCTGGCAAAAAGGTACAAATGAAAATTTAAACGGCTTACTCCGTCAATTCTATCCCAAAGGCAGAAATCTTTCTCACGTTAATTCTAATATTCTACAAAAAAATCTGGCGCTTTTAAACGCCAGACCTAAAAAAGTTTTACATTACCAAAAACCTGTTGATTTATTTCTATTATTTCTCAATAAGTGTTGCTCTTAGTTTGACAATTCACTGTTTTAATATTTATAAAAATTCAGTTTACGGTGGCGACTTTTGCGCACAAATACGGGCTGGAAAGCACCGTACAGCCGCCTATAACCGAAGCCAGCAACGGCTCCTCCGCGGAGCTGACCTTAATTTCCAGTCCCTTGGAGAAATACTCGGCAAACCCGTCCATTTTGGAAAGCCCGCCCGAAAGGTAAATTCCGTCGTTAAGTACCGAGGAAGCCACCTCAGCGGGCAACTCGCCAAGCACGGCGCGCACGTACTCTATAATTTTATCTACGTACAGCTTTATCACGTCGGACAGGTGCGAAGAGTTTACGGCAACCTGCACGGGTTCGCCCCCGTCGGCGTCCCTGCCTATTACGACAAGCATTTTATTGTCGTCCTCGTAAAGACTTCCCACAACGTTTTTAAGCTTTTCCGCCGTGAGCGCGCCTATCTTTACGCCGAAGTTTTCCAGCATTAAATCCATTATATGCACGTCGATATTGCCGCCGCCAAGGTTTGCCGTAAAGCCCGAAATTATGCCGTCGAGCGAGAATACGGAAATGTCGGTTTTGCCGTAGCCTATATCCACGCAGAACACGGGCGAAGTTTTCGAAAGCGAAACGTTGTGCCCCAGCACCGCGGCAAATGGCGTGCGCGTAAAGTACACCCTGCCTATGCCGCACTCCGCGGCTATTTGCAGATATTTTTTGCGCAGTTTTTTGGAGGCGCTGCACGGTACCACAAACATTATCTCCGTCTGCTTAGCCTTGCGCGGTGTAATTTCTATCTTTTCCAAAAAGTGCTTTAAAAGCGCCGTCAACAGCGCGGGCTGAACGATATCGCCCTCGCAAACGGGGTTTACTATGCGGGTGTTCTGCGCCGCTTTACCCGAAAGCGCGCGGGCGGTATCGCCGTAGGCTTTTATGTTTACCTTGCCCGAAACGTCGCTTTGCAACGCCACGCAGGTGGCTTCCGAAAGCACCACCCCGCAACCCAAAATGCATATTTTAGTTATCCAGGACCCTACGTCCACTACAAGTCTGTTCATCTTCGAGTACTTCTTTTATCATTCTTCCTACAAGCTCTACGGGCAATCCTACTACGTTAGTATAACTGCCCTCGTAGCTTTCGACTATGCCGCCGTCCTGTATGCCGTAACTGCCCGCCTTATCCATAGGCGAACCGCCGCGCACGTAATTTTCTATAAACTTATCGCTTAAAAGGTTGAATTTTACCTGCGTGCGGCAGTATTCGGTTATTTTTTTATTGTGCGAGCGCACGCACACGCCCGTAAGAACGCTGTGGGTATTGCCCGAAAGCATTTCAAGCGTTTGTTTTGCTTGCTCCGCGCTTTTCGGCTTGCCTAAAATTTTTCCGCCGTAAACCACCACGGTATCGCAACCTATTACAACGCTTTCGGGATATTTTTCAAACACTTCGGCACACTTGTTTTCGGCAAGCGCGCAAACCAGCTTTTCGGGCGGCAAAGCTTTATCCGCCCTTTCTTCGCCGACGGCGGGTATAACCTCGAAGTCGGATAAAATTTCCAAAAGCAATTGCCTGCGCCGCGGCGACGCGCTTGCAAGTATAAATTTAATGTTTTCCGCCATAAATTTTTTAAATGGTAAATGCCGCGTTTTACGTGCGGCATTTCGTTTTTACAGTATTTCCAGATTTTTGCGGAAGGACTTTTTAAATTCCGCGCTCGCCGCAAGTGCGTCGCGTATCTCCAATGTAGCGTCCCCTTCGACTTCCGTCTTCATTATTACCGAGTCGCCCAAAATGTCGCAGTTGATTCCCTTTACAACGCCTGCGTTGCTCCTGTCCAAGCTTTCGGCTATTCTTAACATTACGCCCAAACGCTTTACTATTTCAACGTCGTCTTCCTGCAAAATATCGCGGTACAAATTCCAATTGTATGCGTTAATGTCTTCCTTCTTATGACAGCAGGCGGTAAACGCCGCAAGCACGATTTCCCTGTGCGTAACGCCGTAAAGCGTGGAGTTTAAAATCATATAGCAACTGTGCCGTTGGTGATTGTAGTACTTTATGCGCATACCGCAATCGTGAAGCATAGCCGCAACCTTTAACACTTTTAAGTACTGCCTGGGGAATTTATGAAGCACGCGCAGTTGCTTGAACAACTGAACGCTTAAATTTACAACGTGTTCTACGTGCTTTTCGTCGCAACCGTAGTATTTTACAAGCGTTGTAAGCGAGTAGTTCATAACGTCCAGAATGGGTTTGTCTATCGTGGAGGGCAACGCCTGATTGAACATTATTCCCTCGCGCAAGCCCGACCCGGAGAACGTAAAGTTTGTAAAGCCCAGCCTTGTAATAAACGTCTTTATTATTGCAAGGGCGGCGGGAAGAATGTCCGCGCGCTGAGCCGAAAGCCCCTTTATCTTCTTTTTCTTGTCGAGGTCCAAAACCTTTATCATATCGTAAACGGGATAAAAGTCCTCGGCTTCGAGGTTGAAATTGTGCACCACGTCCAAAGGATATTTGTGCACCATCTTGTTTATTTTGAAGAGATTTCTGAACGAGCCGCCCACGCCTATCATTTGCGCGTCGGGGTCTATTTCCGCCAGCCAATCTATTTCGTTGAGCTTTTCAAGGAAGAACTCCTCTATCTTAGCCGACTGCTCTTCGGGCTTTAAGCCCTCGCCCGAAAACATATCCGTAAGCGTTACCGCGCCGAAGGGCACGGTTGCAAACCTTAACATATTTCTGCGGTTGTAATAGATAATTTTCGTAGAGCCGCCGCCTATTTCCAAGATTACGCCCTTGGGAATATCCATCGTGTTGATAACGCCGCGGTATACGAGCGTAGCTTCCTCTTCGGCGGTAAGCACGCGCAGTTTTACCCCGCAACTCGTTTGAATTTCGTCTAAAAACGAACGCTGGTTTTTAGCCCTGCGCACAGCCTCCGTAGCTACGCCTATTATGCGGTTTACGCCGCTTGCGTCGCAAAGCCTTTTAAACATTTTCAGCGTTTTGATTGTTTCGGCAACGCGCTGTGGCTTTAAAAAGCCGTCCCGTTCCATATCCTGTCCGAGACGCACGCTCTCTTTAAGTTCGTCCACAACCATAAAAAACCCGTCCTCGAACAGGTTTACGATTACCAGTCTTGCCGAATTAGACCCAAGGTCTATGATACCAATTTTTTCCAAAATATAACGCTCCTTTCAAGGTTTGTATTCAAACCCGAATAAAGTAAAATCAGCTTGCGTTGGGCGGAAAAAATCGCGCCCGTGCGCGAAAAACAATATTCTTTCCACTATGCGCAATTATAGCACTTGGCGCAGATTTTGTATATACATATAATAAAAGATTGTGCAAATTGCACAAAAAATAGATTGGAACGGGTTTAAATTGACGCGCTTTAAACGGCTACATATCGGCTATGCGTTTAAACGTTTTTGGGCACACGAAGTCGGGCGCGATTTCCTTTAATGGAACGAGTACGAACGGGCGGTTTAAATAGTCGGGGTGGGGAACGCACAGCCCTTCTTCGGCTATTGCTTTATCACCGAAAAATACGATATCTATATCCAGCGTTCTGTCCCCCCAGCGAACGGCGCGCACGCGACCGAAACTCTTTTCTATTTTGTGAATTTCTTCAAGCAACCGCCGCGGGGAAATAAGACACTCGGCAACCGCCGCGCAATTTAAAAACATATTTTTAGCCGCGCCGCCGTACGGCTCCGTTTCGATAAACTTGGAAACCTTTAATATTTTTACGCCGTCCACCCCGTCGAGAGCGGAGAGCGCGCCGTCCAACGTTTGCTTTCTGTCGCCCGCGCTCGAACCGAGAGAAAGCAACGCCTTGTTTCGCTCCGCCGCGGCTGTAACCGAAACGTCTTTAAACGGCAGACCTATCGGAGCCTCGGGCTTATGCACCGTTACTTCCGCTCTGTTTGCAATAGGAAATTTTTCAAGCAACAGCCGCGCCGAACGGCAAGCCAGCGTTTCTATAAGATTGAAACAGTTCACTTTACAAAAGTCGGTTAATGCTTGGCACGCTTCCGCATAGTTTACCGTAAGGTTCAAATCGTCGTTTAAAGCCGCGGCGGAAAAATCGCAATCTATCGTCGCGTCGAAAACAAACGGCTGTGCGTTTACCTTCTCCTCCGCCAGAACGCCGTGGCGGGCTGTTACTTCAAGCCCCGTAATTTTAACCTTTTGCATACTCTTCCTCGATAACCCTTACGTTTTCGGCGACGTCGTGCACCCGCACGAACAGCGCCCCTTTCCTCACGGCGAGGCGCGTGCTTTCCAGCGTGGCGGCAAGCCTGTCCTCGGCTACGCCCCCGAACATAGATTTGCGGCTTGTGCCGAGCAACAAGGGATAGCCGACTTCCGAAAGCTTTTCGTAGCCGTTGAGAAGTTGCCAATTCTGCTCCCTGTCCTTGGCGAAACCTATGCCGCCGTCCACGCAAATTTTATCGGCGGCTATTCCCGCCTTTAAAGCTATATCCACCGAATTTTTCAAAAAGCCGTTTATTTGCGGAAATATATCGCCCGTAAGCTTTTCCGCCGCATTGTGCATAATGCAGACGGAAGCGCCCGCTTCTGCAATCACGTCCGCCATATCGCCGTCGTACGTAAGCCCCCACACGTCGTTGACCATATCCGCGCCCAGCGACAAAGCCGCCCTTGCGCACTTGGAATAGTACGTATCCACCGAAACGGGAACGTCGAAACGGCTCTTAATTGCTTTTAGCGGTTGTTCCAGCCGCCTTATTTCTTCCTCGGCGGAAACTTCAACGTACCCCGGACGGGTAGACTGCGCGCCGAGGTCGATTATAGCCGCGCCCTCTTTTAAAGCGCGCTCCACTTTGAAAAGAACGTCGTCCCCGCTCGCCCTGCTCTCCTTCCAGAAGCTGTCGGGAGTGAGGTTGACGATAGCCATAACGTAAGTACGGTTTTTAAAGGTTTGACCGCCTACTATCATTTGTTCAACGCGCATATTTCGGTAATTTTATCCTTCGGGAAATCTCCCATAACTTTATAGGTAACCGTTTTACTGCCGCTCTTTTTTACGCCGCGGCAGGTCATACAAGTGCTTCAAGCAAATCTTTAACCGCCTTCATTGCCTTTTCTCTATCCACTCTCTCGCCTCCTTTAACGCGGTGAACGAACCGCACACAACCACCGTTTTTCCCGCTGCCTTTGAGAGCGCGGCTTCTACCGTTTCCGCCGTGGTTATAAACTCAATTTTGCCTTTAAACGCGCCATATATGCGCTCCAATTCCATTGCCCTGTAACTTTTTGGCGAAAACAGCACGGCTGACCGAAAGTGCGGAGCAAGCGCTTCCGCCGCGCCGCAAACGTCCTTATCCGAAAGACAGCCGAACACAAGCGCCGCGGGTTTTGGGCAGAACGCCAAAAGCTCGGTGAGCGGCTTAAACGCCGCGGGATTGTGCGCGCCGTCCAGAATATAGGTAACCCCGCCCTTTATTACCGTCTGACACCTGCCATCGACCGCCGTTTGAGCAATTCCCCGCCGTATATCCCCCGACGAAAGCCCCAATATGCGGCAAACCTCTATCGCAACGGCGGCGTTGAAGCACTGCGCCGAGCCGTGCATTCTTACGGAATACGTTTCGCCCTTGTATTTAAACGTTTGCCCCTCCGCGGAGCTCTTTATAACTTCCAGCCCCTCGCCCGCGAATATAGCGCCGAGCTGTTTGAAAAATGCTGTGCCCTCTTCCGTCTGCATTGCGCTAACCACCGCGGGGCAGTCCTTTATAATGCCGCTCTTCGCCCTGCAAATTTCCGTAATTGTTCCGCCCAATTCCGCCGTATGTTCAATCGATACGGAAGTTATTGCCGCCGCAACTTTGTTTGCAACCGCGTTGGTGGCGTCGTCCCTGCCGCCGAGCCCGCACTCGATTACGGCGTACTCGCACCCCTCTTTGCGGAACGCTTCAAGCGCCGCCGCCGTTTCTCTTTCGAACGCCGTGGGCTTATCTTCCATTGCATCCGCCGCCGCGCTCGCCATTGAAATATACTTTTCGATTATACGCCTTTCAAGCGGGACGCAATTGACGCAAAACTGTTCCTCGTAAGAAAAAACCTGAGGGGACGTAAACGTACCTACCGCTTTGCCAGCGGCTTTGAGCGCGTTTGAAATAAACGCCGAGCAACTGCCCTTTCCGTTGGTGCCCGCAACGTGAATTATTTTAAGACCTTTATCGGGCGAACCGAGCGCGTCGAGCAGGGCGCGGGCGCGTTCCGTTCCGAACTTACTGCCGAGCTTAGCCGCCTCGTTTATACCGCCTATAATATCCCCATATGACAAAAGGACACCTCCCGAGGCGCCCTTTAATTTTTAACGTATAAGGACGCGTCCGACTACCGCAGGCAATACGCCGTTTCGTGCGAGGGCTGTCCAACCCGCGCCACTGCAACAAGCCGGAGGGCTTGCAACGCAATCGGATTGCAAGCATTATAACACGGTTAGAACAAAATGCAAAGCGTTTAAAGCCGTATACTTTAATTATAATTGCCAAAACTACGGTTATGGCGCTTATATTTATCAGAACGGCGATTATATTTTTTACTCTGCTTCTTATTATGCGACTTATGGGCAAGAGCCAGATAGGCGAAATGCAACCCTTCGAGCTTGTTATAACTCTGCTAATCGCAGAGCTTGCCTGCATACCTATGGCGGACAGCTCCGTACCGTTGCTGTACGGAATTATTTCCATTGTAGCAATCTTTATTCTGCACCAAATCGTATGGCTGCTCGATTTATGGTTTAAACCTATGAAGACGGTAGTTTGCGGCAAGCCCTCGCTCGTCATTACCAAGGACGGCGTGGACAGCTACCAACTGCGCAAAAACAACCTTGACGTTGCCGACCTTATAGAGAGTATGCGCGGCGCGGGATACTTTAATCTCGACGACGTTTACTACGGACTTTACGAAAGCAACGGCAAATTTTCGGCTCTCGCCAAGGAAGAGCCCACCCCCACCCTGCCCGTACTGCTTGTGGACAACGGCAAGGCGGACGAAAAGAACGCTAAAATCGCAGGCGTTACCGTACAGTCGGTTAAGGACTTTGCCGAAAAGCAGGGCGTAAAGCTTAAAAACGTTTTGGTTATGACGGTTGACGGCAACGGAAGAGTTTACTTTCAACCCAAGGGCAAGCCGTATAAAATTTTAAATATGCAGGTGAGCGGACAATGGTAAAATCTATTATCTACACGCTTGTTGCAATCGCGCTGTGCCTTGGAATATTTTTCGGCACCGAATACTATATAAAGAGCCAGCTTAACGAATTTCACACCGCGCTGGAAACGCTTTACGACAAAATCGAGGACGAAAACGCCACGCGCGAAGACGCTTACGCCGTGCGGGAGATGTGGGCTGACAAGAAGAGCCGACTGCACATATTTATTCCGCACAACGACATCTCTTACGTGGACTATTGGCTTAGCGAGGCGTGCGGACTGATTTACGAAAAGCAGTACCCCCTTGCCCTCGGCAAAATAGAGGTGCTTTTGGAAATAACAAAAAACCTGCCCGACGCGTATTCCGTAAAGCTGGAAAACATTTTTTAAACGGTAAATTTTGTTGACAGAAGGGCGCGCCTTTGCTATAATTCGGTTATAAATTGGCGTTGACCGAGACAGACGGGCTTTACGCAAGCGTTTACAGAGAGGGTTACCCGAAAACGGCTGAAAGGTTTCCCATCCGCTTTAAGCACGGTATTCACTCGTTAGCCGCGCGCGTGAAATTTTTTAAAGAGTAATTTGCGACGTTTTCCCTTGCGTAAACAGGGCTAATAAGGCGGAAGTTTTCCGCGGAATCAGGTGGTACCGAGTAAAAGATATTTACTCCCTGTGTTTTACACGGGGAGTTTTTTATTTACAAAAAAACGGCAAGGCAAAACTGATTTTGCCGCAAGAGGTAATATATGCAGGACAAAATAGAACTTTTGAAAAAAAAGATTGCAGACGCGATTAAGGACGTGCATTCTTCCGACAGCTTATTTCAGATAAAGATGAAATATCTCGGAAAGAGCGGCGAAGTTTCCGAACTTATGAAGGGAATGCGCGACGTACCCAAGGACAAGCGCCCCGAAGTGGGTATGATAATCAACGCGCTTAAAACCTGGGCGGAAGAGCAGTTCGGCAAGCTCGACAAGAGCATTAAGGCGAGAGAGCTTAAAAAGCAGTACGCCGCCGAAGCGATTGACGTAACGCTTCCCGGCAACACGGGCAGAAAGGGCGCGTACCACCCCAACACCCTCGTTCGGCGCGAACTCATATCCATATTTTCGGGTATGGGCTTTACCGTTTACGAAGGTCCCGAAATAGAGAGCGATTACTACAACTTTACCGCCTTAAACACTCCCGCCGACCACCCCGCAAGGGATATGCAGGATACGTTTTATATTACCGACGACCTGCTTTTGCGCACGCAGACGAGCGCGGGTCAAATAAGGGTAATGGAAAAGAGCGCGCCGCCCATAAAAATACTTTCGCCCGGAAAGGTTTACCGCAGCGACGACGACGCCACCCACTCGCCTATGTTCTCGCAGATGGAAGGGCTTGTTGTGGACAAGGGCATAACGCTGTGCGATTTAAAGGGTATGCTCGACGAGTTTGCTCGCAAAATTTTCGGCGAAGCCGTCAAAACGCGGTTGCGCCCCTCCTACTTCCCCTTTACCGAACCTTCCGTTGAAGTGGACGTAAGTTGCTTCGAGTGCGGCGGCAAGGGTTGCAGGCTGTGCAAGGGCACGGGCTGGATAGAAGTATTGGGCGCGGGTATGGTAAACAGGCGCGTGCTTGAAGGTTGCGGCGTTGACCCCGAAGAGTATTCGGGCTTTGCCTTCGGTATGGGCATAGAGCGCATTGCAATGCTAAAATACGGAATTAACAATATGAAACTGCTGTTCGAGGGCGACGTTCGTTTCCTTAAACAGTTCAAGGCATAAGCGGCGAGGTGAATAGATTATGAAACTTCCTTTAAGTTGGTTGAAAGATTACGTTGACGTGGACGGTACCGCGGAAGAATTACAAAAAAAGCTGTTCGGTTGCGGCTTCGAAGTTGAGGAGCTTATAGAAATAGGCAAAGAAATTAACGGCGTAGTCGTAGGCGAAGTTACAGAGTGCGAACCCGTGGAGGGCACTCACTTGCACGTGTGCAAGGTGGATTGCGGCGCGCACGGAGTTAAACAGATTTGTTGCGGCGCGGACAACGTTGCAAAGGGCATTAAGGCGCCCGTAGCGTTGGTAGGCGCAACCGTATACGCCACTGCGAAAGACCACGTTACGATAGAGGGCGTAATGACAATCAAAAAGGGCAAACTGCGCGGCATAGAGTCGGAAGGTATGCTATGTTCGGGCGTGGAAATAGGCGTAAACGGCGATATGTTCGACGGCGGCGATTACTGCGGTTTGCTTCTGCTCCCCTCCTCCTTTGAAAACGGCGCGGACGTAAAACCTCTGCTCGGACTTGACGACTGCATATTCGACATTAGCGTAACGGCTAACCGCCCTGATTGCCAGAGCGTTTTGGGTATGGCGAGGGAAGTTGCCGCCGTATTGGGCAAAAAACTTAAAGAGCCCGATTGCTCCTACACTGCCAAAGCTAAGGGCGAAAAGGTAAGCGTAAAGGTAATTGCCCCCGACATATGCCCCAGATACATCGCTCATTACGTTAAGGACGTGCGCCCCGCAACTTCCCCCCTGTGGCTGAGAAAGCGGCTTGCGCTGTGCGGACTGAGGTCTATAAACAATTTAGTGGATATAACCAATTTCGTGCTTCTGGAAATGGGTCAGCCTATGCACGCGTTTGACTGCGCCCGACTCGAAGGTAGAGAAATTGTCGTACGCAGAGCCGCGGAGGGCGAGGAAATAGTAACGCTGGACGGCAAAAAATTTAAGCTTAACGGCGAGAACCTCGTAATATGCGACGGAGCCAAGCCCTGCGCGCTGGCAGGAATTATGGGCGGAGAAAACAGCGAGATTACCGACGGCACGAAAGAGCTTTTATTTGAAAGCGCAAAGTTTGCACGCGACAGCATAAGAAAAACTTCGCGCGCGCTTGGGCAACACTCCGACAGCTCGGCTCTGTTTGAAAAGGGCGTATGCGAATACACCACCGAGCACGCTATGGCAAGGGCGTTGCACCTTATAGAGCAGTTGGACTGCGGTACCGTAACCGACGTGCACGTAGACGTTAAAACGGAATATTCACGCGACGGCGCGAAAGAAATGACGGTGAGCCTCAATAAAATAAACGCGCTGTTGGGAATAGAAATACCCGAGCAAAGGGCGGTTGAAATTTTGCAGTCGCTGGGTTTCGGCGTTAAGGTTTGCGGCGATGCGATGCAATTGGACGTGCCCGCCTACCGCGAGGATATAGACGGCGCTGCGGATATTGCGGAAGAAATAATACGCGAGTACGGTTACGAACACGTAAAGAGTACGTTTATGCCCACCGCGCTAATCACCAACGGCGGATACAGCGAAGAACAGAAATTCGAGAACCGCCTGAAAGACAATCTGGTTGCGCTTGGGTTATACGAAATTTCCACGTACTCCTTCTACTCCGAAAAAGATTTGGATATGCTTCATTTCCCCGATGACGCGCCCGAAAGGAAATTTATCAAGATTAAAAACCCCATAGGCGAAGACCTGTCGGTTATGCGCACCACCCTCGCCCCCTCTATGGTGAACACGATTGTGCGCAACCTGCGCCGCGGCAATACGGACGGCAAATTTTTCGAACTTGCCAAAATTTATATACCCGACGAGCTTCCCCTTAAAAGACAGCCGCAGGAAAAGGAAATACTGTGCATAGGCACGTTCGGCGGCGGCACGTTCTTCGACGTTAAGGGTATAGTCGAAGATATAGCCGACAGCATAAACGCAAAATTCGAGTACGCCCCCGCGCAGAAACCTTTTCTACACCCAGGCGTTTGCGCTCAGATAACCTGCAACGGCAAAGAGCTGGGTTACGTCGGCAGGCTCGACCCCGCTATCTGCGAGGAGCTTGCAATGGAAAGAAAGGCGTTTATTGCCGAACTCGATTATCAGGCGCTGAGAGAGTGCGCCAACGCGTTTAAATACAAACCCGTTTCCAAGCATCCCGAAGCCGTGC
>ERZ777306.157-NODE-157-length-138048-cov-9.395281_pt1 | contig 138048 bp, 120 predicted proteins | sample MGYA00374966_ERZ777306 | MGnify/ENA primary metagenome ERZ777306 (study PRJEB29329, sample SAMN06343882) | mouse gut metagenome | isolation source: Mouse cecum | place: Austria: Vienna | collected 2014-11-15 ... | reverse complement strand
CAAGAGGCTAACTCACTGTTTATTAATTGATTATATAGTGTGCATCGGAAAATGATGGCTTAGAAACTGCCATAACTAACTATAACCATTTAGAATAAAGTCGCTGTATATCAGCGACTTTTCTGTTTCAACACTTTCCAGTCCTTATTTGGTAGTAACGGAAAGCAACAACATATTGATTTTCTGGAAAGCATCCGCGAACTCGATACTATTCTCGGAAGCACCGCATATCTTCACTTGAGAAAAGTCGCCCCATAGACATGGAACGATTTCGGCATCTCGGAAAGCGACTGGGGCCGCCCGCACCAAACGGTCAAAACGGCGACGAAAAAAAGATGATTCTTTTCATAATCGATTAATGTATTGGGTTATTTCTTCGGTCTACGAATTTGATGGGTTTCCGACTCATGGCCGGGAACTGATCTTTCGATATCCGCTCAGTCGATTCGAACAAGATGTCAGGAGCCACACGCACCTTAGAGCGGAAAATATCCTTGATTTGCTTGACGAACATCTCGCTGCGATTGGTACTATGCACCCGAATCTGGACCTGATCGGTTCCGAGCGCATTAGTAAAAACCTCAACGATGTAATTTTTCACATCTGGGATATTGTCCAAAATATTGAAAAGTGCCGGCGGATAGAGCGTCGTACCCTTGAATTTGATCATCTGCCCCTTGCGGCCCAACAATGAACCGAGGCGCACGGTATGGCGGCCGCATGCACAAGGTTCAGAGTAATGGCGGCAGACATCTCCGGTCCGGAAACGCACGAGCGGCATCCCCTCGACCCCCAGTGTGGTAATAGTTACCTCGCCCGGTTCGCCATTGGCCACCGGCTGCCCGCTGTCATCGAGAAATTCGACGATAATCAAATCGGGCGGCAGATGCCCGCCGCAGTGATGCGCGCACTCAGTAAAGGAGGTCTGCATTTCGGTCGATGCGTAAGTTGAGAAAAGCTCCAACTCAGGCCAACGCTGGTGAATCTGCGCTGCGAGCGTACCCAGCTCGAATCCGTCGGGAGTATGCAGGCCCTCACCGATGCAGATGGCCTTGCGAAGCGGAGAATGACGGTAGTCGATTGCATGCGCTTCGGCGAAATCAATCAACTTGAGCAAGAACGACGGAATGACCAAGCAGGCAGTCGGTGCGATACGACGGACTGTATCCCACTGCAATTCAGGAATTCCGTTGCCTACCCGCGTAACTCCGCATCCCAGCTGGCGTGCCCCGAGAAAATAAGCCAGTCCTGCCATGAAACGACGATCAAGCGTTACCATAAGCTGAATGATGTCATCCCGGGTACATCCAACAGTCGTAAACGAGAGCATCTCATTATAGGCCAACCGGTCGAGGTCGGACTCCGTAAGGGCGAACGTTACCGGATCGCCAAGCGTACCCGAAGTGGTTACGTAATCGATAATCTTATGCCGGGGAACGCACAGGAACTCGTTGTTACGCAACTGCAAATCCTGTTTGGTGGTTACCGGTATTCGCCGCAGATCTTCGAGAGTCCGAATCTCGAAAGGTACGATCCCGGCCTGGGCAAACAAGCTCCGGTAGAACTCCGAATGCCCGGCCACATAGCGAATCGTTTCCTGCATACGCTCCTCCTGAAAGGCGCGAATGGCCTCCGGCGACTGAAACTGAATGTCGGAATTTCGTATCATAACCTGTTCAATTTTTGTTCTATAGCCTCCCGGACACGGGGAATCTCCAGCCGCAAGGCCTGCTTCCAGCACGTCCGGGCTTGGTCGGCTTCGTCCCGTGCTGCGAAATAATCGCCGCACGCATCCCAAGCCCCGAAATAACATGGATTGTCCGACAACAATTCTTTTACGGTTTTTTCTGCGGCGGCACCCGTGCGAATCGCATCGCGCAGGAGATCCACACCAGCCCGGAAGCGGACGATACGGGGATAATCTTCGGTCAAGAATCGCTCGTCAGCGGGGATCTCCCGATCGGGGCAATCGAGTCGCTCCAGGTGATCGGCTGTAAAAATGTGGTTCAAATCGTAGCAGATCATCGGCCCGGCCTGCCACGGATCGGAAGATACCCACATAAGCAGTTTTTCGGGCTGGAATACGACGGCATGGTGGGCGATAGCCTAATTGACCGACTTTTCGTTCGTCAAGCCGATGTCGGTATCCCCGACTCCCCGGCGGTCGCGCAGAACGGCGGCTGCCCGAACGGGATTGAGCGGCCGGAGGCTATCCATCAACTCCCCGAGACGCTCGAAGCGGTAACGGCTGTCGGTCGTGGCGATATTTTCCTGATTGTAAGGATCGTCAATGAAAGCATCCGCCTGATAGTGATTGGTGCAACGAATCCGCTCCGCATCGGGGCTGTAAAGTTCCGTACGACGTGAAGTCTTTTCGATAATTACGGCCCTGCGATCATGTGCAGATGCAATAAGCAGCGATTCGGAAACGAACGTTCGTGTGGTGTCGGTGATAGCCAACGCCTCGTCAATCGTAGCGGCATATTGCAAGATGGTGCGAGCCAACAACGAGATGGGGGTGGCAACCCGAACAGGCAGGGGACCTTTGGCGGCATTGAGGGTTATGGTAAGCCCCTCCGTATTCATTCCCGACAATACGCCGCACATCCCGGTCCAGCCGACCGAAGCAAAAGAATATCCCTTTTCCGGACGGCAGAACGTAACGAGTTTGTTGCGGGCAAAATCATCTCCGACCCAAAAATCAAAATTGCGGCCGACGAGCAACGTCGAATCTGCGGTCTGCGTATCCCATGCGGCGAACGAAGAGCAACCGACGAGCATGTACTCCTGCAAAGCATGGCCGATGTCGTGAGCGGCGTGATAGTTGATCTGCCGCTCGTAAGGAGTTCCGACAGCATCGAACTCATGAGTACAGAACCGGGCCTGGGCTGCAATTTCACGACGTAATTCCTCAAGAATACAAGTCGCCATGTCGCGATTGAAAACAATGATCAGTATCCGCAAGAACCGCAGGTAGCTTTCCGAAGGAACGATGCGGCGGATCTGGTCTATGAAGACCTTCTCCTGATAATACATCAAATCCCGGAGCAAGGCCCCGCTTTCCGCTCCGCGCACAACAGGATCGCCGCCCGTAGTCAACTCCCATACCCCCGTAGGATGACGACGCAGTGTCGAGCCGCCGCCCGCCCACGCAAAACCACGAGGACCGCACGGCGTCACAAGCGGCTTTCCCGTTCGGTCACCGCGGCCCCTGCCGGCAGCTGCACGCGGAGGTGCCGCCCAGGGTGGAGTACTCGCTCACGGAGCTCGGCCGGAGCCTGATCCCTATCCTCGACAGCCTGATCGAGTGGGCCCTGGAGCACTACACGGCCGTTGCGGGCAACAATCCCCGCTGACGGCCGCTCCGGACTTCGAAGCCCCGACCCCGCCGGGCAGCACCCCGCCAACAAGAAAGCGCCTTGCGCCGAATCGGAGACGGCATACCGCCCCGCAACGACAACGGCGCCTCGCCCCGAAACAGAAAGAAGCCGTCTCGCCCCGCAGCGAAAACGGCGACCGCCCCGAATCATCATTTCGCCCCGCAACGGAAACACGGCGGCCCGCTCCATAATACGGAGGCCGGTTCGCACGTTCTATGGTGGACGGCGACGATTCCGGAGCCGGGAACCGGCGCTGCGGCGCCGCCCGCCCCGACGCTTTGCCGGCGCCGCAAACCCGATCAAACGAACTCATATGGAACTGCTGCACTCTTTCCTATACATGCTCAACGAGATGTCGCCGTACATCCTGCTGGGTTTTCTGATTGCGGGCCTCATGCACGCATTCGTTCCGCAGCGCACCTTCGCGCGCCACCTCTCGGGCACGGGTGCGAAAGCGGTCTTCAAGTCGGCGCTGCTCGGCATTCCGCTGCCGCTCTGCTCGTGCGGCGTGCTGCCCACCGCAGTCGCCATGCGCCGGAACGGAGCGTCGCGTGCGGCCGCGACCTCGTTTCTGATCTCCACGCCCCAAACCGGCGTGGACAGCATCGCCGCCACGTGGTCGCTGCTGGGGCCGGCCTTCGCCCTTCTCCGCCCGCTGGCGGCGCTGGTTACCGCCGTGATAGGAGGCGTGGCCGTCGGCAGGACGGAGCAGCGCCCCGCCCCCAGCCTCCGCCCCGACGAAACGGTCGCCGAGAATGCCCCGGAGGCACCGAGGCGTTTCGGCCGCAAATGCCTCGACGCCCTGCGCTACGGCTGCATCGACCTGGTGGGAAGCATCGGCGGCTGGCTCGTCGCGGGTCTGATTGTCGCCGCACTGATTACGGTCTACGTCCCGGCCGACCTCTTCTCCGCGCTCGGCAGCCGGCCCCTTATGGCGATGCTCGCCGTGCTGCTGATCGCCGTCCCGATGTACGTCTGCGCCACGGGCTCCATCCCCATCGCCCTGTCGCTGGTGCTGAAAGGGCTCTCGCCCGGCACGGCCTTCGTGCTGCTGATGGCGGGCCCGGCCGCGAATTTCGCCTCTTTCGCCCTGATTTCACGTGAGATGGGACGCAAGGCGGCGATCGTCTACCTTGGCTCCATCGTCCTCGGGGCGATGGCTTTCGGACTCGCCATAGACTACCTGCTGCCCGCCGAATGGTTCCGTGTCGCCGGCGCGCACCCCGCCGCCTGCCACATAGGCGGCTTCGACCTCTTTTCGGGCGTGTGCTCGGCCGTGCTGGTGCTTCTGCTCGCCGTGTCGCTCGCCCGACGCTATCGCCACAAAACATTAACTACCAATACTATGAACAAGAAGTATACGATCGAAGGAATGAACTGCGACCACTGCCGCGCCGCCGTTGCGAAGAGCATCGCTGCGGTCGAGGGGGTGGAGCAGGTCGATGTGAACCTCGCCACCGGCGTCGCCACGGTCGCCGGCGCGCACGATGCCGAAGCCGTCGCCGCGGCGGTGCGGAGCGCCGGATTCGACATCAAAGCGTAAACCGGCCCGACGCACGCAAACGCCCGGGGAGAATTCCGTAAAAGAATCCTCCCCGGGCGCGCTTTCCTCGCTCCGTCCGGAAAACGAAGCGTGCTACCGCACGGTAAAGGTGCCGTTTTCGATCGCTCCGTACTCGGCCGATGGCAGCCGGGGCATGTTCCGCAAAGCCTCCTCACGCGCGTGCGCCTCGATTAAGCGGCGATTAATAAGGCTGTGCTCGATCTCGGCCACCAGTCCGAAAGCGAAGCAGAGCACCTTGCTGTTGATCGAATCGTCGAACGAATACTTCTCTTTCGTCGTGTAGAGACGGATTCCCTTGCGCAGGCAGGTGCCCATGATCGACATGATCTCGGTGAGCGTGCGGCTCAGACGCGACACTTCGGTCACGACGAGCGTGTCGCCGCGCTTCATGCGGCGCAGCAGCATCCCCAGCCGCCGGTCGCTCTCTTTCTTCTTGCCGCTCGCGACCTCCGTCACCCAGCGGTCGATCGTCATGCCGCGGCTCTGGGCGAAACGCCGGATCTCGTCCTGTTGATTGGCCGGATGCTGCTTGCCCGTGCTGACTCTCAAATACCCTATCGTCATATTTCATTCGGTTTTACCGCAGGGCGACATGCCCTCCGGTTCGGCTTAAAGATAGGGCGAATGCAACATTTTCAGAGTAGGGAGACCGCGACCGAATATGCTATTCAGCCGCAGCCGCAAGGCCACAGACGAAGGGTGCGCTGCCGGCACGCCGCACGCGGTGCGGGCATGGCCGGAGCGGGACTGCGCTGCTAAAAGAAGGGAACCGCGTACCGGTCTCCGCTTCCCTTATGACGATAAAGGAGCTTCGGCCGGTCGCGCGGTTCCGCATGGGGCCGTCCAGCAAAGAGCGTACCGCAAACGCACGCTCCGACCGCCGCCCCACGCGAAGACTCCCGCGCGCGGCGGCAAAGGCTTCGCGTCGAAGCGCTCCGGCCCGAAAATCCGTTTTTTCGCCTGCCGCGCGAGGAATGTTCCGCACAAATTCGTATTTTTGCGAAACGAATACCCGCTTAAAACGAAACCCGATATGGATGAAACGATAAAACTCCACGACCGACAGTTCAAGGTGCTGATTCCCGCGGCCCGGATCGACGAGGCGGTGACCGACGTCGCCCGACGCATCAACAGCGACTACGCCGCGCGCGAAACGCCCCTCTTTCTCGGCGTGCTCAACGGATCGTTCATGTTCCTGAGCGACCTGATGAAGAAAATCGAATTCAACTGCGAACTCTCGTTCGTGAAGCTCGCCTCCTACGAGGGCACCGGCTCGACGGGCGAGGTGAAGAACCTCATCGGTCTGAACAATGACCTCGCGGGACGCCATGTCGTCATCGTGGAGGACATTGTCGATACGGGCGGCAGCATCGAACACATGGTGCGCGAACTGGAGCGCCACCGTCCGGCCAGCATCGAGATCTGCACCCTCTTCTTCAAGCCCGCATCCTACGCGCGCACGATCCCCGTGCGCTACCGCGCGCTGGAGATAGGCAACGAATTCATCGTGGGCTACGGACTGGACTACAATCAGTTGGGCCGCAACCTCAAGGACGTATACGTAGTGACCGAATGACGACCCGACGACCCGACGACCGACAGCTCGACGGCGGCAGACTCCTGCCGCTGGTCGAGGATTTCTACACCATTCAGGGCGAGGGCTACCACGCGGGAAAGCCCGCCTACTTCATCCGCCTGGGCGGCTGCGAGGCCGGATGCCCGTGGTGCGACGCCAAATACACGTGGAATCCGGCGCTCTTTCCGCCCGCGGCCATCGGCGCGGTCGTGGAGCGCGCCGCCGCAAGCGGCACCGAGGCCGTGGTGGTCACGGGAGGCGAGCCCCTGCTCTACCCCCTGGAGCCGCTCACTGCGGCCCTCCGCGCCCGCGGCCTGCGCGTCTTTCTCGAAACTTCGGGCGCACACCCTTTCTCGGGCACGTTCGACTGGGTGTGCCTCTCACCCAAGCGCCAGCATCCGCCCCTCGACGAGGCGTACGGCCGGGCCGACGAGCTGAAAGCGATCGTGGCCGGGGAGCGCGACTTCGAATGGGCCGAAGACAACGCCGCGCGCGTGGGCGCCGCATGCCGCCTCTACCTCCAGCCCGAATGGAGCGTCGCGGAGCGCATCATGCCCGAGCTGGTCGCCTACGTCAAGGCCCACCCGCAGTGGAACGTCTCGATCCAGACGCACAAATACATGAACATACCGTAGCCGATGACCCTGCGCCTGGACAAACGCTTCTGGACCGTCACCACCGGCATCATCCTTGTGTTCACCGTATTCGTCGTGGGGCGCAACCTGCTGCACGCCGTGAAGATACGCCGTCAGATCGGCGTGCTCGAACGCGAACGCACGCGCTACCTCGAAAAGATCGCCCGCGACAGCACCCTCATCGAGCAGCTGCGCTACGACGACTACCTGGAGCAGTACGCCCGCGAGCATTACCACATGCAGCGGCGCGGCGAACACGTCTACATCCTCAAAGATTAGCGGCCGCCGTCAGGCGCACGCCACCGCAGGGCTTTTCATCCGCCGCCCGAGCACGCCCTGCCGCGCTTTCGTTGCCCGGCACGCGGCATACGGACCGGCATGCGCTCCGCCGGCCGCGGCCCCACGCGGACTGCGGCACGGCAGCGTCCCCCGCCGCCGCTCAACCCCGGGCCGCCGCGCGCAGCGCCCCGATGAAGTCGGGATGCAGCGCCCACAGGTTCTCGGTGCGCAGCCACAGCTCGCGGGCCTGCGCCCGCAGCGAGGGGCGTTCGCTCTCGATGTCCTTCAGGTAGGCGTCGTCCGCCGGATGTTCCTCAGCGGTGAACTCCTCGAACCACAGGCCGAAGCGGCTGCGGAAATCGCGCAGCGCACCCTCCGGCAGGGCACCCTCGCGGCGGAATGCCGACCAGAGCGTCAGCACCGACCGGGCCGCGCTCTTCTCGGGCACGCCGTCGATCGTCTCGTCGAAGAGTTCGCGTTCGTCGAGCGCCACATAGTCGAACGCCAGCAGCACGATCCCCTCCAGGTGGTCCTCCGGATCGAGTTCGAGCAGCAGTTCGAGCATGGCGGCCGACATCTCGAAGTCGTCGATCAGGAAGTGGTCCACGGCCGAGGCGTGGAGCAGTTCGAGCGCCGCACGGGTGTTGCGGTGGTTCCACGCGAGCACCACCTCCTCGTCATCGGGCAGGAGCCCGGCCAGCCGCTGAAAGGCCCGGAAGCGCTCGTTGCACGCCTCCTCGACACGGCCCGTGCGCTGCCACTCGGCGGCACGCGCGGCCGTCTTCGCGAAATCGTACGTTCCGCCGATCTCGAAAGTCTGATCGGGGGTGGGTTCAAGCAGTGAAGTGAGCATCTTTACGTATTTTTCGAATCATTATGAGAAGCACCGCCGCCGTCGCGACCCCCGCGGCGGCATAAGCCGCAGGCGCGGGACCCATGCCGCACATGAGGGGCGACACGAAGACATAGGAGGCACAGATATAGGTCATGAAAAGCGCGGGCACGAGCGCCACCCACACGTTGCGGCGGCGCCGACGGAGCCACACGGCGATCATCCACAGCGTGATGGCCGCGAGGGTCTGGTTCATCCAGGCGAAGTAGCTCCAGATGGCGCCGAACGGCAGGAAGAAGATCACCGCCAGGCCGGCCGCGAAGAGCGGCACGCAGATGCGGATGCGGCCGCCGAGGCTCCGCTGCTCCAGGCCCAGCATGTCGGCCACGATCAGACGGGCCGAGCGGAATGCCGTATCGCCCGACGTGATGCCGCAGGCCACCACGCCGAAGATCACCGCCGGCGCGATCAGGCGCCCCAGCATGCCCTCGGCGATGCGCTCCACCAGCACGGCCGCCTGGCCGCCGCATGCGGCGATCGCGCCGTTCAGCCCCTCGGTGCCGTTCCAGAACGCCATCGCCGCGGCCGCCCAGATCAGCGCGATGATGCTCTCGGAGATCATGGCTCCGTAGAACACCGCGCGGCACTGGCGCTCCGATTGCAGGCAGCGGGCCATGAGCGGCGACTGCGTGGCGTGGAATCCCGACAGGGCGCCGCAGGCGATGGTAGTGAAGAGCATCGGCACGATCGGAAAGCGCTCCGCGTCGGCGATGCCGTTGCGCAGCGACGTCAGCTCCGGAATCGAATAGCGGCCGCCGAAAAGCAGCACGCCGAGGATGCCCGCGGCCATGAAGAAGAGCAGGAAGCCGAACACGGGATAGAACCGTCCGATGATCCGGTCGATGGGCAGGAGCGTAGCCGTAACGTAGTAGATCAGAATCGCCCCGAGCACCGCCAGCATCGCCCGCGAGAATCCGCCCCACGCGGGCGCGGCGAGGGCCGGGATGTCGATCGCCCCGGCAATGAGCGTGGCGGGCTGCGACAGGAAGACCGCCCCCACGAGCACCATCAGCCCCACGGCGAAGAGGCGCATGAAGCGCCGGGCGCCGCCGCCCAGGTACTCGCCCGCGATCTCGGGAAGGCTGGCGCCGCGATGCCGCAGCGATATGAATCCGGACAGCAGATCGTGCATGCCGCCCATGAAGATGCCGCCCAGCGTGATCCACACGAAGGCCACCGGACCGTAGGCGGCACCGAGCACGGCGCCGAAGATCGGCCCCAGGCCCGCGATGTTGAGCAGCTGGATGAGGAAGGTTTTCCACAGCGGCAGCGGCATGTAGTCCACGCCGTCGAACGCCTCGGCAGAGGGCACGCCGCGCCGCGCATCGACACCGCAGAGGCGGCAGAGATAGCCTCCGTACACGAAATAGGCCGTCACGAGCAGCGCGAAGCAGACCAGAAAAGTAATCATCGGATCGGGTTTTGATGCGAATATAGGAATTTTTGCGAAATTTTTTGCAGAATTGTTGCAGGGAAAGAATTTTTTTCGGATATTTGCACCCCGTAAGAGGAACACAACATCCTCCGGTTGCCGAAATAGCTCAGCGGTAGAGCACTTCACTCGTAATGAAGGGGTCCCGAGTTCAAATCTCGGTTTCGGCTCTCGAAATCAAGAGGTTGCAGCTTATGCAGCCTCTTTTTTCGTGCCGTTCGGCGAGGGAAAAGCGGGCTGGAAGGCCGTGTGAACTATTCCCGCCACAAGACACAGAAATTGCTGTCCTTTCGACTCCGTACCGAGCACCGTGCGGATTATCGAGAAGTAAAGCAAGGCCGACCACGCACAGGAAGATTATATCCGCCCTATCCCCGACCGCTCGGAACTCAAGACAGCACAGCAGATTTTCAACCGGACCGTCGTCGTCCGCAAAACCGTTTCCACGACAAAATCACTCGTTACGTTTCGCCGTCGGCCCCTCTTTCGCACGTTTTTTCCTCCCCCCGAACCCCATTTCGTACGCCGCACGCACGAAAAAGACGCCTGAAATTTTGCGGGGGGGGGAAATTCGTAACTTTGCATCCGGATTCCGCTCCGTGCGGAGCCGCGAAAAGAGACCGTCAAACCCAAAATTTCAAACACCATGAAGACCTTCAACTACGCACCGGCATCCCCGATCAAGGACCAGCTCACAATGCTCGCCGTCTCCGCCGGCATGATCGTCGTACCGCTCATCTATCCTTTCGGACTCCGGATCGGCAGACTCCGGATCCTCGGCCCCACGGCCACGACCGTCCTGTTCATCGTCGGCGGCCTCGTCCTGCTGGCCATGACGCTGAACAAGGTGCGGCTGGCGCGCGCCCTGGCCGCTCACGGCGGCAAAATCACGGTCGATGGCGACCGCGTGACCTACCCCGTGTTCAGCAAAGGAACGGTCAGCGAAGCGACGTTCGCCGTTTCTGCCGTCGAATCGCAGCACTACGACGAGGAGGAGGGCGAACTGCGCATCACCCTCGCAGACGGAACGCGCATCGTCCTGGATTCGGGATTCTTCGACTCGACGGAGCAATACGACGCCTTCTGCGCCCTGCTGAAAAAGTAGGCGCCGCGGTCGGAGCCCGGCGAAAACGCAGCATCAGCCGCTGCGGCCATGAAAGGCCGCAGCGGCTGATGACGTAAAAGCTCAGGGGCTCGGCCCCGGAAAACTATCGGATGGTCACCTTGATCAGATCGGCCACGGCAGGCACGGGGAACTCGTCGCCCACGACCTCGATCGGCTTGTCCTCGGACATTACCGTGCCGTTGAACATGAACTGCGCGTTGCCCGCACCGGGATACTGGTTCACGGCCGTGCCGTCGTCGAGAAGCACCGTCTTGCTGGTCACGTCGCCCTTGGTGAGGGCATCGAGCGCCACGCCGTTGGCGAAGAACCAGTCGTTCGAGTATCCGAACATCGCGGCGAAAGCCACCTTCTCGTTCTCTGCGGCCTCATAGGTGCATTGCAGCGACTCGCCGGGCTGCGCCGTGTGGTCCATGATGTAGATGTGGCGCGCCTGCGGCACCTTGCTCAGCGACTCGCGCAGCGGCTTGGGATCGCCGCGCTGTGCGAGGGCCGACAGACCGAGCTGCGCATCCTTCTGGCCGAGCTGGTAGATGGGGTTCGTGTCGCCGGTGTAGACCACGACGATCGCACTCTGCAAGGTGGTGATGATGCCCGTCTGTCCGGCCACCAGCTGATAGAGGGGTGCCGTGTCGCCGTTCTCGGCCAGCGCCGTCAGCTCCACGCCCGACTTCTGGTCGCGGTTGAAGAAGGGAGTCTTGGCCACCAGGTCGCCGTCGATCACGTTCGACACCACGTATACGCCGCCCGAGAAGGGAGTCTCGTTGGAGGTGTTGCCCGACGTATTGGTAATCGTACAGGTGAACAGCGACTTCACGGCGTCGAATTCGAGGCTCACCTGCATGAGCGCCGATGCGGCCGGATAGGTGTGACCCTCGGAGTCGGTGCCGTTCACCTCGGTGACCACGCCCTCCTGCGCAACGCCCGGATGCACCACACCCGGACCCGGCGCTTCGTTCACGCGGGTACCGTTATCCCACAGCTTCAAGGCATTGGCCACAACGCCCGTGCGCGGCACGCCCGCATCGTCGAAGAGTTCGATGCCCGGGTTCTCGGGAGCCACGAACAGGTCGTTCGAGTAGCTGTACATCGCGGCGAACATCAGGCGCTGACCCTTGCCCGCATGGAACGAAAAGGTGGTCGAAGCTCCGGGCGCCACGGCGTCGATCGTGCCGCTCTGCACGTAGTTCTTTACGGCCACCATGTTCTTGAGCTCGATGGTCGGACGCGTGCCGGGTGCGGGATCGTCGTCATCGTCGCATGCAACGAATGCGAAACCGCCAAAGAGCAGCGCCGCGGCGAGCATCGCTTTGAAGGAATGTTTTTTCATGACTTTCAGTGTTTTATTAGGTTTGTACAACAATAGGGATCGCGTCTCCGTATCGCGGACCGCCGCATGCGGCGCCGGGCGCCCCGCATAGGTCCCTTTCGGCGGAAACGATGCATCATTCGTGCCATAACCCGTCGGCCGCACGGCGGTCCGGCCGCAGCCCGAAGCGCCGCCGCGCACCCTGCGGACACGAAGCCCGCGGAAACACTCCGCCCCGAAATCCGGCCGCGGCCGCCGCAAAAAAAGTCGGAGCGCCCGCAGGCGCTCCGACGTCCGTGCCGCCACGGCCGGCCGGTCAAATCTCCACGATCCCGTTGCGTATGGCATAGACCACGAGGCTCGCCGTATTCTTGCATCCCGTCTTTTCGAGAATGTTGGCCCGGTGCTTGTCCACCGTGCGTTTCGATATGAACAGCTCATCGGCGATCTCCTGATTCGACAAACCGCGGCACACGGCCACGAGGATCTCGCGTTCGCGCCCCGACAACTGGTCCTCCGCCGCCCCCTCGCGGGTCCGCATGCGGTGGGCCAGCGATGCGAGCAGCCCCTCGCTGAAGTAGCTGCCGCCCCCCTGCACGGTCTCCACGGCGCGGAGCACCTCCTCGAACGACGAATCCTTGAGCAGGAATCCGCGTGCTCCGGCCTCCACCATGCGCGTGTAGTAATTCTCGTCGCCGAACATCGACAGAGTGATGATCTTCAGCTCGGGTCTGAGGCGCAGGGCCCGCTCCGCCGTCTCGTCGCCGTTCATGCCGGGCATGGATATGTCCATGAAGACCACCTCGGCGTCGAGCCCGGGCAGCATCGCCAGAAACTCCTCGCCGCATGCCGCTTCGGCCACCACGCGACAGCCCTCGCAGCGGTCGAGCAGCCCCCGCAGCCCGTTGCGGAACAACGAGTGGTCATCGACCAGCACGATCCTACACCCGTTCATCCCTGCGGCGGTGTTTGCGCGAGGATGCCCCTGCGGGGGCCTCGTCGCGCGTATTCACGCGGATTGCGGCGTGCATGCCGTTGCCCTTCGAGCTCACAATGTCGAAGGTTCCGCACAGCGAGTTGATGCGCGAGGCGATGTTCGAGAGCCCCATGCCGCAGTCGATCATCGACTGAGGGTCGAAGCCGCGGCCGTCATCGGAGTAGTCGAGCGCCAGCATGCCGTCGTTCTGCGACAGCGAGAGGTTGATGGAGGCGCAGCCCGAGTGCTTGAGCGAGTTGTTGATCAGCTCGCAGATCACACGGTAGAGGATCACCTCCACGTCCGAGTCGTAGCGCTCGGTTCCCAGGTTGGTGGTGAAGCGGATCTTCGCCTCGTGCATCGCCGCACTGCGCGACACGAAGTGCTGCACGCCGCGCGCCAGGCCGAAATCGTTGAGCACGTGGGGCGAGAGGTTGTTCGAAATCTCGCGCAGCGAGCGGATCGCCTCGTCGATCACGTAGGTTGTGTTGTCGATCAGCTCGCGCTGCGCGTCGTCGTGCTGCTCGCGCGCGAGGGCCGACAGCGACATCTTGGCCGACGAGAGCAGCGGTCCCAGGCCGTCGTGCAGCTCCTTCGAGAAGCGCGACCGCGACTTCTCCTCGGTGCGCAGCACGGCCGTGAGGATGCGCTTGTTGAAGAGCTGACGCTGGCGGTTGAGCCGCCCGATGTACTTGAAGAGTTTGTGCGCATACATCACCCCCACCGAGAGGCAGAACGACACCACCACGCCCGTGTAGGCGAACGCGATGCCCGGCACGCCGTGGCCGTTAACCAGCATGAACTGCATCACGCGTTCGATCGACAGGAGCAGAAAACCCGCGATGAAAAGAATCCACACCGCGTTGTATTTGGTGGTGTACACCAGGCGCAGGGCGTAGACCGAAGCCACGGCCTGCACCGCGATGGCGATGACGAGCAGAATTTTGATCCACATAGGTCCTAAGATTTATTTTGTTCCGTTTCGGGTATCGTGCGGTCCGCACCGCAAACCGCGCGCCGCGCTCACTCCAGTCCGAGCGTCGCACGCAGGGAGTCCATGCGGGCGTAATCGGTGAGATCGACCTGCACCGGCACCACCGACACGTACCCCTCGGCCAGCGCCCGCTCGTCCGTGTCGGGCGCCTCGGGCTCGCGGTCCACGAAGTCGCCCGTGAGCCAGAAATACTCGCGGCCCTGCGGATCCTCGCGGCGATAGAACTCCTCGCGCCAGTAGCCGAGGTTCTGGCGGCAGACGCGCACGCCGCGTATCTCCTCGGGCCGTCCCACGGGGATATTGACATTCAGGCACAGCGACTCCCCCACCGGACGTTCGAGCACCGCACGCACGATGCGTTCGGCATAGAGCTCCGCCGCCTCGAAGTCGGCATCGGCGCCGTGGTCCGCGAGCGACAGCCCGATCGACGGACAGCCGTAGAAGCTGCCCTCGATGGCGGCTCCCATCGTCCCCGAGTAGAGGACATTGACGGCCGAGTTCGAGCCGTGGTTCACGCCCGAGAGCACCAGATCCACGCGGCGGTCGCGCAGCAGGTGGTCGAAAGCCACCTTCACGCAATCGACGGGCGTACCCGAAAACGCATACATCTCCACCCCCTCGCCGGCGGGTATGCGGCGCAGAAAGAGCGGCCGGTACATGGTAATGGCCTGGCTCATGCCGCTCTGCGCCGTCTCGGGCGCCACGACCACCACCCGGCCGAAGCGCCGCGCGACGGCGATGGCCGCGCCGATTCCCTTCGAGGCGTAACCGTCGTCGTTGGTCACCAATATCAATCGTTCATCCATGATCTGATCTCCTTTTCCCGCAAATTTACACCTTAAATCGCAATTTCCGCATTTTATTCCTATTTTTGTATACGCGATCCCGCACACCGACGCACCGCGTCCCGTCCGTCCGCACACACGCTGCCGCGGGCACCGGGCCACGGGAACCGACGCACGGCGTGCGGCCGCCTTTACACGAACCGACACCATGAACATCACCCTCGTCTGCGGCAGCCTCCTGCCCGCACTCCGCTACGGCGGCACCGAACGCGTGGTCTGGGCCCTCGGCAAGGAGCTGCACCGCATGGGACACCGCATCACCTTCCTGGCCGCGCCGGGATCGCGGTGCGACTTCGCACGCGTCGTGCCGCTCGACCCCGCGCTGCCCGTCGAACGGCAGCTTCCCGCCGACACGGAGCTCGTGCACTTCCACACCCACTATGCGGGCCCCATCGCCAAACCCCACCTGGTCACCGTGCACGGCAACCTGCCGCCCGCCGGCGCCACGGCCGACTGCGTGTTCGTATCGCGCAACCACGCGCAGCGCTTCGGCTGCGAGGCGTACGTGTGGAACGGCCTGGACTGGGAGGGCGACTACGCCGCTCCCGACCTGAGCCTCGCACGCCGCGGCTACCACTTCCTGGGCAAGGCGGCGTGGCGGGTCAAGAACCTGCGGGGCGCCATCCGCCTCTCGGGACGGCTGGGCGAACGCCTCGACGTGCTGGGCGGCTACCGCCTCAACCTGAAGATGGGGCTGCGCCTCACGCTCACGCCGCGCGTGCGCTTTCACGGCATGGTGGACAACGCGGCGAAAAAGAGGCTGATCGAACGCTCGAAAGGGCTCCTGTTCCCCGTGCGGTGGCACGAACCCTTCGGCCTGGCCGTGCCCGAAAGCCTCTGGTACGGCGCTCCGGTCTTCGCCACCCCCTACGGTTCGCTGCCCGAGCTGGTGACGCCCGACGTGGGCTTCCTGGGCACGGACGCCGCGGAACTGGCCGAACGGATGGCCGCCGCCGGCTTTTCACCCGCCCGCTGCCACGAATACGCCCGCGAGACCTTCGATTCGCACACCATGGCCCGCTCCTACCTCGCATACTACGAGCAGGTGCTGCGCGGCGAACGGCTCAACGCCGCACCGCCCCGGGCCGCCGCCGCGATCGAGACGCTGCCCTGGAAGGACTGATCCCCGGCCGCCGCGACACCCCCGACCGGCACGCACACGACCGGATACGAAGTGCCCGATGCGAACATTCGCATCGGGCACTTGTCATTCAGCCCCGCACCGCTTGCATCGCCGGGCGGATCCGGCTGCGTCCATCCCGCCGGCGAAACCTCTCCACCCGGGCCGCAGGACGCAGCGGCGTAAGACGCCGCGCCCGAGGTCCGTGCGGGCACGCCGCAAGCAGGACCGGCCCCGCCGGTCAGAGCTTGATATCGTAGATCTGGATCACGCCGGACAGCCTGCCCTCGGCGTCGGTCACCAGCAGCGAGGTGATCTTGTTGCGCGTCATCTCCTTTTCGGCAGCGATCAGCTTCTCCTCCGCACGGATCGTCTTGGGATTGCGCGTGGCGATGTCGGCCGCGCGGATCGCGAAGAAATCCGCCTGGCGGTGCTCCATCGCGCGGCGTATGTCGCCGTCGGTCACGATGCCCTCGATGCGGTCGCCGTCGCAGATCACCAGCAGCCCGAGCCCCCCCTTGCTGATGGCGTGGATCATCTCCGCGGCCGTGCAGTCGGGAGCGGCCACGGGCAGATTCTCCTTGTGCATCACGTTGCCCACGGTCATCAGCAGACGCCGCCCGAGGCTGCCGCCCGGATGCAGGCGGGCGAAATCCACGCTCGAAAATCCGCGCAGCTGCATGAGCGCCACGGCCAGCGCGTCGCCCATCGCCATCTGCGCCGTCGTGGAGGAGGTGGGAGCCAGCCTCAGGATGCAGGCCTCCTCCTTCACCCCCACGTCGAGGTGGAGGTCCGAGTTGCGGGCCAGCGTCGAATCGGCATTTCCCGTCATGGAGATCAGCCTGTTGCCGTTCGAATGGATGAACGGCACGATCTTCAGTATCTCGTCCGTCTCGCCCGAATAGGAGAGCGCCACCACCACATCCTCCTTCGAAATCATGCCCAGGTCGCCGTGAAAGGCTTCGCCGGGGTGGAGAAAGAAGCTGGGCGTACCCGTCGATGCGAGCGTCGCGGCGATCTTGCGGCCCACGAGGCCCGATTTTCCCATGCCCGTAACGATGGTCTTGCCGCGGCATGCGAGCACGGCCTCCACGGCCTCGGCGAACGCATCGCCCAACGAGTTCTCCAGGTGTTTGAGTGCCAGCATCTCGGTGTGCAGCGCCTTGCGGGCCACCGCCAGAATCTGGGCTTTCGCAGTATCGGTCATGTCAGAGCAACGATTTGATTACCTGTTCCAGGTCTTTCAGATACAACATGTTGGGGCCGTCGCTGAGGGCGCGGTCGGGATCGGGGTGCACCTCGAAGAAGAATCCGTTGGCACCGAACGCCCGCGCGGCCTGCGCCATCGCCGGCACGAACTCGCGGTTGCCGCCCGTCTTGCCGCCCGCGGCGCCCGGACGCTGCACCGAGTGCGTGCAGTCCATGACCACCGTCGGCGCGATCTTCAGCATGTCGGCGATGTTGCGGAAATCGACCACCAGGTTGTTGTACCCGTAGATGTTGCCGCGCTCGGTGAGCCATATTTCGCCGGCCCCCGCCTCGCGGGCCTTCTCGTAGGGATAACGCATGTCCTCGCCCGAGAGGAACTGCGCCTTCTTGATGTTCACCGTGCGCCCGGTGCGCGCCGCAGCCGTCAGCAGGTCGGTCTGGCGGCACAGGAAAGCCGGAATCTGCAACACATCGACCACCTCGCCCGCAGGTGCGGCCTGCCACGCCTCGTGTATGTCGGTCAGCAGCCGGAGGCCCCACTTGGCCCGCACGTCGGCGAGCATGCGCAGCCCCCGGTCGATGCCCGGGCCGCGGAACGACGCCACCGACGTACGGTTGGCCTTGTCGAACGACGCCTTGAAAATAATGTCCGTACCCAACCGGCGGTTGATCCCCGCCAGCACGCCCGCCACCTCGTCGAGCAGCTCGGCCGACTCGATCACGCAGGGGCCGGCAATGAATTTCATCTCCATAATCTATTAATGCAAACGAACCCGCGGCGCCGCACGGTGCCGCAGGTTCTCCGTTCAACCATTCATCCGCCCGAGGAACTCCTCCGCGCGCGCCAGGTCCTCGGGCGTGTCGATGCCCACGGTCTCGGCCTGCGTGATGCCCACGCCGATGCGGTAGCCGTTCTCGATCCAGCGCAGCTGTTCGAGCGACTCGGCACGTTCGAGCGTCGAGGAAGGCAGTGCCGTGATCCGGCCCAGCACCTCGGTGCGGAACGCATAGAGTCCGATGTGTTTGTAGAAAGTGTGGCGTGCGAGCCACTCCTCGCGCGGCACGCCCCGCAGGTAGGGAATCACCGACCGCGAGAAATAGACCGCCCGCGACGCGGCGTCGAGCACCACCTTCGGGGAGTTGGGATTTTCGAGCGCCGCCAATCCGTCCTCCGCGGCGAAAGGCTTCACCAGCGTGGCGATGTCGGTCGCCGGATCGTCGAAACAGCGGCACACGGCCTCCAGCTGCTCGGGCCGTATGAAGGGTTCGTCGCCCTGCACATTGACCACCGCATCGTATGCCTCGCCCTGGCGGCAGTAGGCCTCCCAGCAGCGGTCCGTGCCGCTGCGATGCTCCGGAGAGGTCATCTCGGCACGTCCGCCGAACGCCAGCACCGCCTCGTAGATGCGCCGGTCGTCAGTCGCCACCACGGCGGCGTCCAGCACGCCCGCCACCTGCTCGTACACCCGCTGAATCACCGGTTTGCCGCCCAGCATGGCCAGCGGCTTGCCCGGGAAACGCGTCGATGCGTACCGGGCCGGAATGATCGCAATGAATTTCATCTTTTCGGTCAGTATGTCGTATCCCCGGACTTCCGTCCGGAAAGATTCGGTTTCTTCGTCTCGTTCTCCGCCTCCGCCGGAGGGCCTCCGCACCGTTACGCGGCTTCCGGCCGGAGCTGCGGCGCACCGCCGCACGGCCGGACCGTCTCCGGGCACCCGCCCCGCCGCAGCGAAGAGCGCTCCGGCCGGGGCGCATCCCGGCCCCGCCTCAACTCCGTTTCCGGCCACGCGCCCCGCAGCCTCGGCCCCGCCGCACGGTTACGCGTCGAGCGCCAGCTCCAGCACCCGGTCGAGGGTCCGCACGTAGTGGAACGTCAGCCCCTCGACGTACTCGGGCCGGATCTCGGCCACGTCCTTGCGGTTCTCCTCCGAGAGGATCAGCTCCCGGATTCCGGCACGCTTGGCGGCCAGGATCTTCTCCTTCACGCCGCCCACCGGCATCACACGGCCCCGCAGGGTCGTCTCGCCCGTCATGGCGATGCGCTCCCTGACCTTGCGGCCCGTGTAGGTCGATACGATCGACGTGACCATCGTAATGCCGGCCGAGGGTCCGTCCTTCGGGATCGCGCCCTCGGGCACGTGGATGTTTATGTCGTGTTCGGCGAACGTCTCCGCGGGGATGCCCAGCTCCTTGTAGTGGGCCATCACCCACTCGTGGGCGATCGTCGCCGACTCCTTCATCACGTCGCCCAGGTTGCCCGTGAGGTTCAGCCGCCCCTTGCCGGGCGTGAGGCACGACTCGATGTAAAGGATGTCGCCGCCGACCTCGGTCCAGGCCAGGCCCGTCACCACGCCCACCATGTCGGCCACCTCGTACTCCTCGCGCAGGAACTTGGGCACGCCCAGGATCTTCTCCGCATCGGCGGCGCTCACCTCCGGCGCATACGGCTCGCCGAAGGCGATCTGCCGGGCGCGGGCGCGGGCGATCTTGGCCAGGTGCTTGTCCAGCGAGCGCACGCCCGCCTCGCGCGTGTAGCCCGTGACGATGTGCTCCACCACCTCGGGCGCGAGGATCAGCTGTTCGGCGCCGACCCCGTGGGCCTCGCGCTGCTTGGGCAGCAGGTGGTCCAGCGCGATGCGGATCTTCTCCTCGGTCAGGTAGCCCGCGATGTTGATCATCTCCATGCGGTCGCGCAGGGCCGGGGCGATGCCGGCGATGTTGTTGGCCGTGGCGATGAAGAGCACCTTCGACAGGTCGTACTCCATGTCGAGGTAGTTGTCGTGGAACGTGGTGTTCTGCTCGGGGTCGAGCACTTCGAGCAGCGCGCTCGACGGGTCGCCGTGGTTGCTCACCGTCACCTTGTCCACCTCGTCGAGGATGATGACCGGATTCGACGACTCGCAGCGGCGTATGGTCTGGATGATGCGGCCGGGCATGGCGCCGATGTAGGTGCGGCGGTGTCCGCGGATCTCCGACTCGTCGTGCAGGCCGCCCAGCGATATGCGGCCGAACTTGCGGCCCAGCGCCGCGGCCACCGACTTGCCGAGCGAGGTCTTGCCCACGCCCGGTGCGCCGTACAGACAGAGTATCGGCGACTTGAGGTCGCCCTTGAGCTTGAGCACGGCCAGGTGTTCGAGCAGCCGGTCCTTCACCTCGTCCAGTCCGAAGTGGTCGCGGTCGAGCTGCTCGCGCGCGGCGTTCAGGTCGAGGTTGTCCTGCGTCACGTCGTTCCACGGCAGGTCGAGCATCAGCTGGAGGTAGGTCATCTGCACCGAGTACTCCGCCACGGCGGGATTCAGGCGCTCGACCTTGGCCAGCTCCTTCTCGAACACCTCGCCCACCTCGCGGGGCCAGTTCTTGCCGGCGGCGCACTCGCGCATCTTCTCGATCTCGCCGTCCTCGCCCTCGCCCAGCTCGTCCTGTATGGTGCGCATCTGCTGCTGGAGGTAATATTCGCGCTGCTGCTTGTCGATCTCCTGCTTCACGCGCTCCTGAATCTGGTTTTTCAGCTCGGCGAGCTGTTGCTCGCGCACCAGGATTTCGAGCAGACGCCGCGTGCGGGCCAGCAGGCCGGGCGCTTCGAGCAGCGACTGACGGTCCTCGTCCGAGAGTTCGAGGTTCGAGCATATGAAGTTGATGATGCCGCGTTTCGAGTCGATGTTCTTGATGGCGAACGCCGCCTCCTTGGGCATGTTGGGCGACACGTTGATGATGCCGAGCGCCACGTCGCGCACCGAATCCACGAGCGCCTCGAATTCGATGCTCTTCAGGTCGGGCGCGGCGTCGCGCAGCGCCGTGACTCGGGCCTTGAGATAGGGCTCCGTGGCGACGTACTCGCCCACCTCGATCTTCTCCAGGCCGTTCAGGATCACCGTGAGGTTGCCGTTGGGCATTTCGAGGATCTTGATGATGCGGGCCGCCGTACCCACGCGGTACATGTCGTCAGGCGCCGGATCGTCCACCTCGCCTTCGCGCTGGAGCACGGCGCCCAGCATGCCGCCCTCGGCATTGACGGCGCGCACGAGGCTGATGCTCTTGTCGCGTCCCACGGTGATGGGCGTGATCGACCCCGGGAAGAGCACCGAGCTGCGCAGGGTCAGGATGGGCAGTATTTCGGGCACGTCGGTCTCCTCCGCCACTTCGTCGCCCCCGGTGACGATGGGTATTACATGGTGCCTGCCGTCGAGCATTTCGGGCAGTGCGTTCAGGTCGTCGATCTCTACGGTTTCGACTCTATTTTTCTTATTCATAATCATTCGCGTTTTCGCAGCCGTCCCCTCCGTCCGAAATGCCTCGGACCGCGTCCGGCCCGGCGGAAGCACCCTGCCGCGGCAGGGGAGGCGCGCCGTGCGGACGCAGCCGCACGACGCATTCGCTGCAATCGTGCAAAGATAACGCTTTTTCCTCAAATTTCGCGTACGTTTCCGCACAATGAACCCCGATCCGCCCTCGCGCGAGGGGCGTGCAGGCATTTTTCGCCACTTTTCGGAGGCTGCGGCATGCGACAATCCGCAACTTTTCGTAACTTTGCGCATTCAATCCGAAATACAAACAACATTACGACAATGCATATCGCAGAGAAATATTCGCCCCAGCAGATCGAGGCGAAGTGGTACGACTACTGGACCGAGCACCGGCTGTTCCACTCGGAGCCCGACGAACGCGAACCCTACACGATCGTCATTCCGCCGCCCAACGTCACGGGCATGCTCCACATGGGCCACATGCTCAACAACACGTTGCAGGACGTGCTGGTGCGCCGCGCCCGCATGAAAGGCAGGAACGCCTGCTGGGTGCCGGGCATGGACCATGCGTCGATCGCCACCGAGGCCAAGGTCGTGGCGCGCCTCAGGGAGCAGGGCATCGAGAAGTCGTCGCTCACGCGCGAGGAGTTCCTGCGCCACGCCTGGGAGTGGAAGGAACAGTACGGCGGCGTGATCCTCCGGCAGCTGCGCAAGCTGGGCGCCTCGTGCGACTGGGACCGCACGGTCTTCACGATGGACGAGGCCCGCACCGAAAGCGTGCTGCGCGTCTTCTGCGATCTCTACGAAAAGGGCCGCATCTACCGCGGCGTGCGCATGGTGAACTGGGACCCCGCGGCCCGCACGGCCCTCTCGGACGAGGAGGTGATCTTCCGCGAGTCGCACGGCAAGCTCTACTACCTGCGCTACCGCGTCGAGGGCATGGACCGCGACGTCATCGTGGCCACCACGCGCCCCGAAACCATCCTGGGCGACACGGCGCTGTGCGTCAATCCGAACGACCCGCGCTACGACTGGCTGCCGCAGGACGCGCGGGTCACGGTGCCGCTCGTGGGGCGCACGATTCCCGTCATCCGCGACGAGTACGTGGACATCGAATTCGGCACCGGCGCGCTGAAAGTCACGCCGGCACACGACGTGAACGACTACATGCTGGGCGAGAAATACGGACTCGAAACCATCGACATATTCAACGACGACGGCACGATCAACGACAAGGCGGGCCTCTACGCGGGCGAGGACCGCTTCGAGGTGCGCCGCCGCATCGAGGGCGACCTCGACGCCGCGGGACTGCTCGAAAAGACCGAGGCCTACACCAACAACGTGGGTTACTCCGAGCGCACGGGCGTGGCGATCGAACCCAAGCTCTCGATGCAGTGGTTCCTCTCGATGAAGGAGCTGGCCGGGCCGGCCACGCGCGCGGTGCTGGACGACGTGATCCGCTTCGTGCCCGAGAAGTACAAGAACACCTACCGCCACTGGATGGAGAACATCAAGGACTGGTGCATCTCGCGCCAGCTGTGGTGGGGCCAGCGCATTCCGGCCTGGTACCTTCCGAAAGGGGGCTTCGTGGTGGCTCCCACGGAGGAGGAGGCCCTCGCCAAGGCGCGCGAAGCCACGGGCGACGACGCATTGCAGCTCAGCGACCTGCGTCAGGACGAGGACGTGCTCGACACGTGGTTCTCGTCGTGGCTGTGGCCCATCTCGGTATTCGACGGCATCCGCAATCCGGACAACGCCGAAATCCGCTACTACTACCCCACGGCCGACCTGGTGACGGGCCCGGACATCATCTTCTTCTGGGTGGCGCGCATGATCATGGCGGGCTACGAGTACCGGGGCACGATGCCGTTCCGCAACGTCTACTTCACGGGCATCGTGCGCGACAAGATCGGCCGCAAGATGTCCAAGCAGCTGGGCAACTCGCCCGATCCGCTCGACCTGATCGCCAAATACGGCGCCGACGGCATGCGCGTGGCGATGCTGCTCTCCTCGTCGGCGGGCAACGACGTGATGTTCGACGAGGCGCTGTGCGAGCAGGGCCGCAACTTCGGCAACAAGATATGGAACGCCTACCGCCTGATCGGCGGCTGGAGCGTCGATCCCGCCGCCGCACAGAGCGAGAACGACCGCCTGGCCGTGGCGTGGTTCGAGCAGGCGCTGGGCCGCGCGCTGCGCCAGATCGAGGAGGATTTCGCGCAGTACCGCATTTCGGAGGCGCTCATGAAGGCCTACAAGCTCTTCTGGGACGACTTCAGCGGCCTCTACCTCGAAATGGTGAAGCCCGCCTACGGCACACCCTCCGATGCGGCGACCCTCGCGGCGACCAAACGCTTCTTCGACGCGCTGATGCGCATCCTCCACCCCTTCATGCCCTTCGTCACGGAGGAGATCTGGCAGGACCTGGCACCCCGCGCCGCAGGCGAGTCGATCATGACGGCCCCGATGCCCGAACCCGCGGCCGAGGACGCACGCATGCTGGCCCGCTTCGCGCTGGCCCACGAGGTCGTATCCGCCGTGCGCAACATCCGCAACAAGAAGAACCTGCCCCAGAAGGAGGCCCTCGTGCTGCGCGTAATCGCCGACGAGAACTACCCCGCGGAGTTCGCGCCCGTGATCCGCAAGATGGCCAACCTCTCGCAGATCGAGACCGCGACGGAGAAGGATCCCGCGGCAGCGGCTTTCCTGGTCAAGACCACGCAGTACTTCGTGCCGCTGGCCGGCTGCATCGACCCCGAGGCCGAACGACGCAAGCTGGCCGACGACCTGACCTACTACGAGGGATTCCTCGCGAGCGTGATGAAGAAGCTCTCGAACGAGCGTTTCGTGCAGTCGGCGCCCGAGAAGGTCGTGGCCAACGAGCGGGCCAAGCAGGCCGACGCCGAGGCGAAGATCGCGGCCATCCGCGCACAGCTCGCAGCACTCGAATAATCTGAAAACCACGGGTGGAAACGACCGGAAACGGCCGTCTCCACCCGTTTTTCACCGCACAACGCCATGCCGCAGATCACCATCTACACCGACGGCTCGGCCCGGGGCAATCCGGGTCCGGGCGGTTACGGCTGCGTCCTGCTCTCGGGCCCCTACCGCAAGGAGCTGTCGCAGGGCTTCCGCCGCACGACCAACAACCGTATGGAACTCATGGGCGTATGCGCCGCACTGGAGCTGCTCAGGTTCGACGGGTCCGACGTCACGATCTACTCCGACTCGAAATACGTGGTGGACGCCGTGACGAAAGGCTGGGTCTTCGGCTGGGAGCGCAAGGGATTCGCCGACAAGAAAAATCCCGACCTCTGGCAGCGCTTCCTGCGCTCGTACCGCCGCCACAACGTACGTTTCGTGTGGGTCAAGGGACACGCCGAGACCGTGGAGAACAACCGGTGCGACGAACTGGCCGTCGCGGCCGCCCTGGACCGCGCCCACCTGGCCGAGGACACCGGCTACGAAGCCTGAGCGGACGACGGACATGCCGCACGGAAATCCGCACGGCAGCCGCACATCCGATCCGACAACCTTACGACCGAGCCGTCAGAAACTCCCGCGGCGCAAAGAGCCGCGCGGTCCGCAGCCTCCGGCGGCGGAGGCCTGCAAACTGCGCCCCGCAACGACGCCGCAAACCATCCGTAACAGGATGGCGCCCACTCACCAACTGCAACTTACCCTGCGGCTCCGGGTCGCACGCCCTGTCGGCCGCAGCATCCGACGCCCCGCAAACGAAACGTGCCGCGCCCTCACGGACGCGGCACAAAGCATCTCGCCGCCGGCAGCACGAAGCGTGCCGCTTATCTCTCCGCCCCGGCCTCCGGTGCGCGCGTCAGCCCCAGGTCGGCAGCCAGGCGCTCCATCAGCGCATGGGCCGCATCGTATTCGTTGGGGATAACGCCGTCGAGTATGGCGTTCTTGATCGCCTCCTTGATGTCGCCGATGGCGCGGCAGGGCGGTATCCCGTAGGTCTGCATGATGATCTCGCCCGTGATCGGCGGCTGGAAGTTGCGGACGCGGTCGCGCTCCTCCAGGTCCTTCATCTTGCGGCGCACGAGGGCGAAATTCGCGAGGTAGCGCTTCACCTTGGCGTCGATGCCCGAGGTGATGTCGGCTTCGCAGAGCGTCATGAGGCACTCGATGTCGTCGCCCGCCTCGAAGAGCAGCCGCCGCACGGCCGAATCAGTCACCATGTCCTCCGAGAGGATGATCGGACGGAGGTGGAGGAAGACCATCTTCTGCACGAACTTCATGTGCTCGTTGAGCGGCAGCTTGAGCTGCCGGAAGATCGCGGGCACCATCTTCGAGCCGACCACCTCGTGGCCGTGGAACGTCCACCCCGCCTTCGGGTCGTAGGCCTTGGTCTGCGGCTTGGCGATGTCGTGCAGCAGGGCGGCCCACCGCAGCCACAGGTCGCCCCCGGAGCGCGCCACGTTGTCGAGCACCTTGAGCGTATGGACGAAGTTGTCCTTGTGCGCGTGTTTTCCCACGCGCTCGACCCCCTTGAGCCGGTGCAGCTCGGGGAAGACGCGTTCGAGCAGTCCGGTCATGTCCAGCAGCTCGAAGCCCATCGACGGCACGGGCGAAAGCACGATCTTGTTCAGCTCCACGGCGATGCGCTCGCGCGAGACGATGGCGATGCGGGCGCTGTTGCGGCGTATGGCCTCGAAGGTCTCCGGCTCGATGTCGAATCCCAACTGCGCGGCGAACCGCACGGCCCGCATCATGCGCAGCGGATCGTCCGAGAAGGTGATGTCGGGATCGCACGGCGTGCGGATCGTGCAATCCTCCAGGTCGTCCATGCCGCCGAACGGATCGACCAGCTCGCCGAACGTGTCGCCGTTGATCGACCAGGCCATGGCGTTGATCGTGAAGTCGCGGCGGCGCTGGTCGTCCTCCAGCGTTCCGGCCTCGACCACCGGTTTGCGCGAGTCGCGCGAGTAGGACTCGCGCCGGGCTCCCACGAACTCCACCTCCGTGCCCCCGCGCGTGCGGACCATGGCCGTGCCGAAGGTCTTGAACACCGACACCCGGGCGCGGAGCTCGGCGCCGAGCGCCTCGGCGATCTCTATGCCGCTGCCCACGACCACCACGTCCACGTCGGTGGACGGACGCCGCAGGTAGTGGTCGCGCACGTAGCCTCCCACGACGAACGCCCGCACGCCCCGCGCATCGACGATGCGCGCAAGACGCCGGAACAGGGGATCGGCGAGCGGTCCGGCCGCAATCCGCTCGCGTTCGGCTACCGTGTCAGACATCTTTTATAAAGCGATACCGTATTTTCGAGTCCGTAGTAAAGGGCGTCGCTGATGAGCGCATGGCCGATCGACACCTCGTCGAGCCACGGAATGCGCTCGGCGAAATAACGCAGGTTGTCCAGATTGAGGTCGTGGCCGCCGTTGAGCCCCAGCCCCGCGCGGCGCGCCTCCTCGGCCGCCGCCACGTAGGGTGCTATGGCCCGCTCGCGGTCGGCCGCATACTGCGCGGCATAGGCCTCGGTGTAGAGCTCCACACGGTCGGCGCCGCACTCGGCGGCTCCGGCCACCATGGCGGGATCGGGATCGACGAAGACCGACACGCGGATGCCGCACTCGCGGAACCGCGCCACGATGTCGCGCAGGAACGCGCGGTTGCGGATCGTGTTCCATCCGGCGTTCGAGGTAATGGCGTCGGGCGCGTCGGGCACCAGCGTCACCTGCGCCGGCACCACCTCGCACACCAAGTCGGCGAACGACGGAACGGGGTTGCCCTCGACATTGAGTTCGGTGGCGAGCACGCGCTTGAGCGCGCGCACGTCGTCGTAGCGGATATGACGCGCATCGGGGCGCGGGTGCACCGTGATCCCCTCCGCGCCGAAGCGCTCGATGTCCGTGGCCGCGCGCACCACGTCGGGGAGGTTGCCTCCGCGCGAATTGCGTATCACGGCAATCTTATTGACATTAACACTTAACTTTGTCATAAAATCCTTATATTTGCGTTCCAAAGTTAGTTAATTTTTCGGAACTCCGCAGATGAAGATCCTACTTTTTTCGCGTCCGCACACGACGCCCCCGACCGACGAGGTGCGCCGGATTTTCGACGCCGCACGGGCCCACGGGTTCGAGGTCGCGGTCAATCGGGAGTTCGCGCCCGAGGCGGAACGGATCACGGGACTCCGTTTCGCGGAGCGGCAGCTGTTCGGCGAACGCATCGGCGCCCAGCCCGAGGGCACCTTCATGATCTGCTACGGCGGCGACGGCACCCTGCTCGAAGGGGCGCGCCGGCTGCACGGCGCCGCCATCCCCGTCGCGGGGATCAACTCGGGTCGGCTGGGATTCCTCACCACCACGCCACCCGACGGCATCGGACAGCTGTTCGACGACCTGGCCGCGGGCCACGTGCGCACCGAGGAGCGCACGCTGATCGAAGCCTCGGGCGGATTCGCCGAAGCACCCGACACGCCGCTGGCGCTGAACGAATTCGCCATCCAGCGCCACGGCGCGGGCATGATCTCGGTCGAAACCTACGTGGACCGTCAGATGGTGGCCACCTACCACGGCGACGGCGTGCTCGTCAGCACCCCCACCGGCTCCACGGCCTACTCGCTCAGCGCGGGCGGCCCCGTGGTCTCGCCGCGCTGCGCCTGCCTGATCCTCTCACCGCTGGCACCCCACAACCTGACCATGCGGCCCGTGGTGATTCCCGACACGTCGGAGGTCACGCTGCGCATCCGCGCCCGCCAGGCCGGCGCCTCCGTGACGCTCGACAACCGCATCTACGCCGCCGCAGACGGCGCCGAATTCACCGTGCGGCGCTCGGAGCGGCGCTTTTTTCTCGCTGTGCCGCACAATATCACGTTCTACGACACGTTACGCAATAAAATGATGTGGGGAATCGACATCCGTAGCTGAATTTTACCTATATTTGCACTTCAAACATGGACGAACGCAACCCCATACCGCGCCACGTGGCGATCATCATGGACGGCAACGGCCGCTGGGCCGAAATGCGCGGACTGCCGCGCCACGAGGGACACCTCCGGGGCGTGGAGTCGGTGCGCACGACGGTGCGCAGTGCGGTGCGGCACGGCGTGCGCTGCCTCACGCTCTACGCTTTCTCGACCGAAAACTGGGGACGCCCCGCCGACGAGGTCGAGGGGCTCATGGAGCTGTTCTGCACGTGCGTGGCGGCCGAAACGCCCGAACTGCTCCGCCAGGGCGTGCGCATCCGCATGATCGGCGACCGCAGCCGCTTCTCGGAGAAGGTGCGGCGCCACCTCGAACAGGCCGAACGCGCGACGGAGGCCTGCGACCGGCTCACACTGGTGCTGGCGCTCGACTACTCGGCGCGTAGCGAACTGGTGCACGCCGCGCGCACGCTGGCGCGCCGCACCGCCGCAGGAGCTATCACGCCCGAAGCCATCGACGAACGCACGGTCGCCGGAGCCCTCTGGACCGCGGACATCCCCGATCCGGACCTGATCGTGCGCACGAGCGGCGAACAGCGGCTGAGCAACTTCCTGCTCTGGCAGGCGGCCTACGCGGAGCTGTGGTTCCCCGAGGTGCTGTGGCCCGATTTCGGCGAGGAGGAGTTCGACCGCGCACTGGCCGAATACGCCCGACGCGACCGCCGCTTCGGACGACTGAAATAACCGGGCGCCGCGCAGGCGCGCGGAGAACGGACCCGAGGCCCGCGTTTCCGACAGGCCGCGGACGGCGCCGAACGACGCTCGGCCGCCGGCGCCGGACGGGAAACGAGGGAAAACAAGCAAACGAAAGAAAGAAGACTGTACTCAATGAATTATCCCGGTAAGACCCTCCTGACGGCGGCGCTGCTGCTGCTCGCCTCGGCAGGACGACTCTCCGCCCAGGAAACGGAGCCCGCCGACACGACGGAAACCGCGTATACCTTTTCCAAGGACGCCCCCATGCTCGACGGCACCGAGAAACGCCTCTACCGACTCCGCGACATCCGCATCCACGGCGTCCGCTACCTCAACAAGGAGGTGCTCAAATCCTCGGCCGGACTGGCGGTCGGGGACTCGATCTATCTTCCGAGCAGCTTTATCTCCACGGCCATCGACCGCCTGTGGAACCAGCGTCTGTTCTCCGACGTGAGGATCGGCGCCACGATCGACGGCGACGACGCCGACCTCGAAATCTTCCTGCGCGAACGCCCCAGGGTATACAGCTGGAACTTCGAGGGCGTCACCAAGAGCAAGCAGAAGGACCTCATGGAGAAGCTCCAGCTGCGCCGCGGCACGGAGTACTCCGACTACGTGATCGACAAGAACCGCAAGCTCATCGAAGCCTACTGGGCCGAGAAGGGCTTCCGCAACGCCCGCGCCGAGGCGCGCATCGAGAACGACGCCGTGCGTCCGAATGCCGTGAACGTCACGTTCGTGGTCGATCGCGGACCGCGCGTGCGCATCGGCCGCATCAACTTCACGGGCAACGAACAGTTCACCGACAAACGCCTGCGCCGCACCTTCAAGAAGACGCACCAGAAGAGCCTCAACTTCCTGCGCAACACCAAACTCAAGGAGAGCGACTTCGAGGAGGACAAGGAGCTGCTGATCGACTTCTACAACTCGAAGGGCTTCCGCAACGCCACCGTCCTGCGCGACTCGATCTACCCGATCAACGAGAAACGCCTCGGCATCGACATCGACCTCTCGGAGGGCAACAAATACTACATCCGCAACATCACGTGGGTGGGCAACTCGGTCTACGACACCGAGAAGTTGCAGAACATGTTCGGCGTGCATCCGGGCGACACCTACGACAAGAAAACCATGCACAAGCGCCTCGGCATCGGCCGCGAGGAGAACCCCGAGGACATGTCGGTGAAGTCGCTCTACCAAAACGAGGGCTACCTCATGTCGCAGATCGACCCCTCGGAGATCATTATCGGCGCCGACTCCATCGACCTCGAAATCAAAATATTCGAAGGCCGCCCCTTCACGATCAACGAGGTCTCCATCTCGGGCAACAACCGCATCGACGACGAAATCATCCGCCGCGAGCTCTACACGCGGCCGGGTGAGCTCTACAACCGCGCGCTGCTGATGCAGACCATCCGCACGCTCAACGCCATGGGCCACTTCAACGCCGAGTCGATCATGCCCGACATCCGGCCCGTGCCCACGTCGAACGAACTGGTGGACATCGGCTGGCCGCTGGAGGAGACCGCCTCGGACCAGTTCAACATTGCGGGCGGTTGGGGCTCGGGCACCTTCGTGGGATCGGTGGGCATCACGCTCAACAACCTTTCGCTCAAGAACTTCTTCAAGAAAGGCGCATGGCACCCCTACCCCATGGGACAGAACCAGCGGCTCTCGATCTCGGCCCAGACCAACGGCACCTACTACAAGGCGTTCTCGTTCAGCTTCACCGACCCGTGGCTCGGCGGCCGCAAGCCCAACTCGTTCATGCTGTCGGCCCACTACTCGGAGCAGACCGACGCCTATTATCTCTTCCAGAAGAGCTCGGAGTACTTCCGCACCTACGGCATCGCCGCGGGTCTGGGCAAACGCCTCACGTGGCCCGACCCCTACTTCTCGCTCTATGCCGAGGCGAGCTACGAACGCTACATGCTCAAGGACTGGGACTACTTCGTGATGAAGAACGGAGCCGCCAACCTGCTTTCGCTCAAGTTCGTATTCAGCCGCAACTCGGTCGATCAGCCCCTCTATCCGCGCCGCGGCTCGGAATTCAGCGCCTCGGTGCAGCTCACCCCGCCCTACTCGCTGTGGGACGGCAAGGATTACAGCAACCGCACGATGAGCGACAACGAGCGTTACAAGTGGATCGAGTTCCACAAGTGGCAGTTCAAGGCGCGCATGTACCAGGCGCTGTCCCGCAACTCGAACCTCGTGCTGATGCTCAGCGCCGAGATGGGTTACCTGGGTAACTACAACCGCCACAAGGAGTCGCCTTTCGAGCGTTTCGAGGTCGGCGGCGACGGCATGTCGGGCTACAACATCTACGGTATCGACATCATCTCGATGCGCGGCTACGAAGACGGCGCCCTCGACCCCACGAGCAACTACTCGCGCGGATACAACAAGTACACGGCCGAGTTGCGCTACCCCGTGATTCTGAAACCCTCCTCGACGATCTACGCACTCGTCTTCCTCGAAGGCGGCAATGCGTTCGACTCGTGGAAATCGTTCTCGCCGTTCAAGATCAAGCGCTCGGCCGGCGTGGGCGTGCGCCTCTTCCTGCCGGTGGTGGGCATGCTCGGCATCGACTGGGGCTACGGCTTCGACCATCCGAACCAGGGCAACACGGGTCGTCGCAGCGGCAGCCAGTTCCACTTCGTGATCGGCCAGCAGTTCTGATGCGGCAGGCAGTCGGCGGCCCCGGGGCGCCACCGACCGGCGGCGGGACGCCAGGAAGCGGTACGTCCGCGGAGGAGCGGCTGCACGGCGGAACATCCGTACCCCGGAGCGACCGCCCGGCAGAGAGCGAAAACCCGCTCAAGGCGGCAGAAACGGAGCAGTGTGGCAATAAAATTGGAAATAAATGCGTATTTTTAACCGATAAAACATTCGCAAGCATGAAAAAGATTCTTCTGACCTGCCTGCTGACGCTCGCCGCCGCAGGATTCGCATCGGCACAGAACTACATCGTGGTGAACAGCGAAAAGGTATTCAAGTCGCTGAAGGAGTACAACGATGCCCTCGCCTCGCTCGACCGCATGGCCGAACGCTATCAGGAGGAGGTGGACCGCCGTTTCGCGGAGGTGGAGACGCTCTACGAAAACTACATGGCTCAGAAACCGTCGCTCACGGCTTCGGCCCGCAACGCACGCGAGAATGCGATTCTGGCCCGCGAAAAGGAGGTCACGGAGTACCAGCAGCAGATTTTCGGCACCGACGGCACGCTGATGAAGCAGCGCCTCGAACTGATACGCCCCATTCAGGAGCGGTTTTTCGGCGCGATCGAGGCCTACGCCCGGCAGCACGGCGCCGAACTGGTGCTCGACTCGGCCAACAACGCCTCGCTGCTCTTCTGCAATCCGGCCATCGACCGCACGCAGCAGGTCATCGAAGCGCTGAAATAGGTGCGGCGGCCGGTCGCCGACTCCGCGCGAGAGGAAAAATTACCAATACCAATAAATTTCTATGAAAAAAGCAATGAAACTGACCCTGGCGGTCGCCATGATGCTGGGCGCCACGTCGCTCTTCGCTCAGAAGTTCGGACAGATCGACATGCAGGCCCTCCTGCTCTCGATGCCCGAAACGAAGGAGATGCAGGCGAAAATGGAGGAATTCACGAAAAATCTCCAGGATACCTACGAGACCATGAACGTGGAGTTCAATACCAAGTACCAGGACTACATGAAGAACATGAACACGCTGCCCGAATCGACCCGTCAGATCAAGGAGAAGGAGCTGAACGAGCTGAGCAACCGCCGCGACGAGTTCATCCAGATGGCCCAGCAGGATTCGCAGAAGGAGCAGGCGCGCCTCATGGAGCCGATCATCGCCAAGGCACAGGAAGCCGTGAACCAGGTTTCGAAGTCGGGCGGCTATACCGGCATCTTCCAGACCGGCACCATGGCCTACCTCGACGCCGCCACGGTGACCGACATCCTGCCCGAAGTGCAGCGCTCGCTGGGCATCGATCCCGCGGCTGCCGCAGCCAACTGATCCCGCGCGGGAACCGCGCCGCGAACGCCCGCCCGGTCCGCCGGTGCGGGCGTCGTGCGTTATTCCGAAACGCCGCAGTGTTGTTCGAAAAGACTCGACTTATCGAACAATGCGAACCGTTTTTCCATAGTTTTTCTATATTTGCGTCCGTATGAAAAAAGAAAAAACATGGAAAATACACATAACGCCGCCATCCCCTGTTTCTCCATCTCCGCACTGACGGACCTCGCCCGCACGCCCGACACCGCGCCCCGGCTCTTCTCGCAGGAGCTCATCGCCCGGTGCGATTCCGAGGAGCAGTGGTTTCGTTTTCCGTGCCGCATCGACGCCTTCATCGTCTCGCTCTGCACCCGGGGCGAAGGCTGCGCGCGCATCAACCTGTCCGAATGCGACCTCCATCCCGGATCGCTGCTCGTGTGCGGCCCAAAGGTCATCCTCGAAAGAGAGACGCAGGTGCCCGCACGCCACGACATACTGATCGTCTCGCCCGCACTGCTGAGCAGAGTCCGCATCGACATCCGCAACACCATTCCGCAATTCATCCGCATGGGCGGCTCCTCCCCCGCACTCCGGCTCACCGAGGGCGAATGCGCGTCCCTGCACACGCTGATCGCCATGATCGAGGCCGAAACCCGCGCGACCGAGGAGACGACCTTCACCACGGAGACGATCTACGCCCTGCTCTCGGCCGCAATCCACAAGACCTGCGACATCATGGCCCGCCACACGGAGCACGCCGCAGCGCCCGACAAGGAGAAGGAGGGGCCGCACAACCGGGCCGAGGAGTACTTCCGGCAATTCATGCAGCTGCTCGGCGAGCACTACACACGCGAGCGCAGCGTGGGTTTCTACGCCCGGCAGATGTGCATCACGCCCAAGTACCTGACCACGCTAATCAAACGCGTGAGCGGCAAATCCGTGTCGGAATGGATCGACAGCTACGTGATTCTGGAGGCGAAAACCCTGCTCAAGTATTCGAGCAAGAGCATCCAGGAGATCGCCTACTACCTCAACTTCCCGAACCAGTCGTTCTTCGGCAGCTACTTCAAACGCATCGCCGGCATGTCGCCCACGCAGTACAAGGCACAATAGTCCGCACCGGGCAGAGAGGAGGCAGGCAGAGTGCGGACAGACGGGCAGACAGACGGGCAGGATGCAGGCGGATAAGCGGTGAGGCGCCCCTACGACGTCCGTCCGAATGCAACCCGCGCAGGCCGCAGACTGAGAACATGTTCCGGCCGCAGCCTGCGAACCCATTCCGGCAACACCCACCGCCGCACACGGCCCGACTCGAACGGCATCCGGTAACGCACCATGCAGTGAACGAAGACCTTGCGATACGAACCGTCCCCCGGAATCCCTTTCAGACAAAGAGGATTCCGGGGAACGGTCGCAAAAAACCGCACCGGCCGCCCCCGACGCAACACCGCGGATGCACATCCGCCGCAACCGGCCCGCAGGGGATCAGGAGCGTGGGGCCGCCTCGCGGAAGATATTGAAACGCGCCAGCAGCGTATTGCGGCGGTCGAGCAGGGCGAATTCCAACAGCAGCAGCAGCAGGGCAGCCCACACCAGCGGACGGTAGCGCTCGTCGAACTCCTCGAACCGCACGGTCGCGAGCTCCGTGCGCTCCATCTCCCCGATGCCGGCCACGATCTCCTCCAGTCCGATCGACTGCTTCGTGGCCCGCACGTAGACGCCCCCCGTGCGTTCTGCGATGCGGCGCAGTCCCTCCTCGTCGAGCTTCGAGACGACCATGTCGCCCTTCTCGTCGCGGATGAACTCGCCGCCGATGCGGATCGGCGCACCCTCCGGCGTGCCGATGCCGATGGTATGGATGCGAATGCCCTGCTCCGCGGCCCGCGCGGCGGCGGCAAGGGCGTCGTCTTCATGGTTCTCGCCGTCGGTGATGAGCACGATGGCGCGGCTGCGCTTGTTGTCGTCCGACGCCTCGGAGAAGGATAGCAGCGCCTGCGACAGCGCCCGCCCCACGGCCGTACCCTGCACCGACACCAGCGAGGGGTCAATGCGGCGTGCGAAAGCCCGCGCCATGCGGTAATCCGACGTCACGGGCAGCTGCACGCGGGGTTCGCCCGCGAAGACCACCAGACCGATGCGCTCCTGGCCGAGCCCTTCGACGAGGCGGTCGATGGCATACTTCGTACGCTCCAGGCGGCTGGGCTCGAAATCCTCGGCCAGCATCGAGTTCGAGACATCGACCACCAGCATCAGCTCCACGCCTTCGGCTTTCTGCTCGCGGAGTTTCGAGCCGGCCTGCGGACGCGCGGCGGCGAGTGCTAGCAGCCCCACGGCACCGACGAAGAGCAGGAATTTGAGCCGCAAGCGCCCCGGAGCCGTTTCGGGCGCGAGGTCGCCCAGCAATGCGGGCGCGGCGAAACGCGCCATGCGGCGCCGTCGGAGCCGCAGCGAAAGCCAGCCCAGCGCCACGAGCGCCGGCACGGCCGCAAGCAGCCACAGGAAGTGCGGATTGGCGAATCGGAACATGATTTACGGAATTTTTCGGAAAACGAAATGCGACAGCAGGAACTCCGCCGCGAGCAGCACGAGGGCGGCCAGCACCCACCGCACGAACTCCTCGTGGTAGAGGGTGAACTCGGAAATTTCCACCTCGCTCTTTTCGAGGCGGTCGATCTCCTCGTAGATGGCCTCAAGCTTCGCCTTGTCCGTGGCGCGGAAGTAGCGGCCCCCCGTGGCCTCGGCCATCTCGCGCAGGGTCTTCTCGTCGATCTTCACCTCGGCCATGCGGTAGGAGACCTGACCGAACATATCGACGAAGGGATAGGGCGCCTTGCCCTGCGTGCCCACCCCGATGGTATAGACCCGGATTCCCTGGGCCTCGGCGATGCCGGCCGCCGTGAGCGGCGCGATCTGCCCGGCGTTGTTCTCGCCGTCGGTGAGCAGGATGACCACCTTCGACTTCGCGTCGCTCTCGCGCAGGCGGTTGATCGCCGTCGCCAGACCGTTGCCGATGGCCGTGCCGTCCTCGACCAGACCGCTGCGCACACGGCCAAGCAGGGTTTGCAGCGTCCCCTTGTCGGTGGTGAGGGGGCTCTGGGTGTAGGCTTCGCCCGCGAAAACCACCAGGCCGATGCGGTCGCCGATGCGATCGGCCACGAACGAGGCGGCCACCTCCTTGGCCGCCGTGATGCGGTCGGGCCGGAAGTCGCGGGCCAGCATCGAGCCCGACACGTCGATGGCCAGCACGATGTCGATGCCCTCGGCATTCGTGCGGCTGTCGTACTCGACCGTGCGGGGGCGGGCCAGCGCCACGACGAGCAGCGCCACGGCACCGCAGCGCAGCACGAAAGGCAGATGGCGGCCGTAGTAGCGCCACGTGCGCGGCGCTCCGGCCACGCCCGCGACGGAGGATATGCGAATGGCCGCCCCGCCCCGCAGCTGACGATAGACGTACCATGCCGTCATCGGCAGCAACAGCAGCAGGAGCCAAAGCAAATGGGGTGATGCGAATTCCATGATCGTAAGTTTTTACCAGTTCCTGTGTCCGCGCACGACCGTGCCCTCGCGCTCGCGGAGCTTCTCCTGCGTGCGGTCCTCCTGCGCCTGGATGGCGTCGAGCATGCGTTCCTGCTCCTCCTCCGAGATTCCCGGGCGGGCAGCGCCCTGCGCCCCGTCGCGACGTCCGTCGTCCGGCCCGTCCTCCTCGCCCGGACGCTCCTGCCCGTCGCCGTCGTTTCGCTCCTCCTGCTCCGGGCCTTCGGCGCCTTTCTGTCCGTCACCGTCGTCCGGGCGTTCGCCGCCCTCCTGCGGATCACCGCCGGACTGCTGCGACGCACCGTCCCCCGACTGCTCCCCGGAGTCCGAGTCGTCGTTCCGCTCCTGTTGCTGCTGCTCCTGCTGTTCGAGCAGGCGCTTGGTGTAGGCGTAGTTGTACTTCGCCTCAGCATCCGCAGGATTCAGACGCAGCGACTGCTTGTAGCTTTCGAGCGCCTCGCGGTATTTCTCCTGGCGGAACTGCGCATCGCCCAGATTGAAGAACGCCTCGGCCCGCTCGTCATCGCTGCGCAGCGTGTCGGCCGCCGCAGCCCTCATGGCCTGCTCGGCGCCGTCGTAGCGCCCGGCCCGGTAGAGGGCGTTGCCCAGGTCGTAGCGCGCCTCGAAGCACTCCGGCGCCGCTTCGAGCGCCCGCTCATACTGCCCGACAGCCTCCTCGAAACGTTCGTGCGCATAGTGGCGGTTGCCCCGCCGCACGCTGCGCCGCTCGGGCATCCGTTGTGCCGCCGCCTCGGACACAGCGGCCAGGCACACCATTACGATCAATAACTTACGCATGATTTCCGTCGATTTCGGGATCCCCGGCATCCTCCTCCGCGACACGCTTGGTCTCCTCCACGAAATAGTAAATTTTCAGATAGTCGGCCTCGTTGCGCTCCCCGTCGGGCACCGCCTTGGCGAACTTCACCAGGTCGGCGTCGCGCAGCACTTCGGCCAGGTCCGTCGCGCTCTTCGGCGACACGAGCTCCCCGCGGCGCAGCAGCGTCAGAATCTCGTCCGAGGTCATCTCCATCGCGCCGATGCCGAAGCGCGCGGCGATGTAGGTGCGCACGATGTCCGAAAGCCCCGAGTAGTACAGCTTGTGCTGGTTGTTCTGCCACAGCTTGCGGTGGTGCAGCGCTTCGAGCGCCCGGATCGCCGCCACATGGGGCGGCACGGGGGGCGCCGGACGGAAAAGCGTGCGGACCGAGCGCCCCGAGCGGGACAGGAGCCGCAGCACGACCCACGCGACCGCCGCGAGCAGCACGAGGGCCGCCGCACCCCACACGAGGTAGCCGCGGATCTCGGCCAGGCGGAACGGGAGGTGTTTCTGAGGCTTCACGTCGTAGATCGACCGCGACGCGGAGTCGATCGCGAAGGTGGCCACGTGCAGAAAAAGCGAGTCGTCGCTCCGCAGCGTATCCACGACGTTCTTGTCGGCATAGAGCACCCGGGCGCGGCCCAGTGCGAAGTCTCCCTCCTCGAAAGCCGCGAGCACGTAGCGCTTGCGCAGCCGCACGAGGCGTCCGCGGCGCTCCAGCGTATCGACCGGAAGGCTCTCGACCAGCTCGATGCCGTCGCTGCCGTCGCCCGAGAATTCGGGGAAGACCACGGTCTGCACCTGGTCCTTCTCCACCTCGATCGACAGACAGAAGCGGTCGCCGATGCCGATGCTGTCGGGCGCGACCCGTGCGCCGACCGCGGGGGGGCGCACTGCGGCCGCGGCACCTGTTGCGGCACCCGTTGCGGCGAGCAGCGCCGCGAGCCAGATAAAGCGTTTCATCGTCGTTTGAAAAGTTTCATGAGTTCCACCACATAATCGCCGTCGGTGGCCACCGAGGCCGTGTCGATGCGGTGCTGCGACAGCAGGCGCACGATCCGCTCCGAACGGCTGCGCCACGCCTCGGCGTAGTGCGCACGCACGGCGCGCGAGGAGGTATCGACCCACACCCGGCGGCCGCTCTCGGCGTCCTGCAACTCCACGATGCCCGCATCGGGCAGCTCCGCCTCGCGCGGATCGGTGACCCGCACCGCCACCAGGTCGTGACGCCCCGAGGCGATCTTCAGCGCATGGTCGAACGCCTCGCGGTCCGCGTCGGGCTCCAGGAAGTCCGACAGCAGGAAGGTCGTGCAGCGTTTCTTATTGACGTTGGTGAGGAACCGCAGCGGCTCCGAGAGCTTCGTGCCCTGCGATGCGGGGCGGAAGCCCACCAGCTCGCGGATGATCGCGAGGATGTGGCTGCGGCCCTTCTTCGGCGGTATGAACTTCTCCACCCGGTCCGAGAAGAAGATGCACCCCACCTTGTCGTTGTTCTGCGCGGCGGAGAAGGCCAGCACGGCGGCGATCTCGGTCATGACGTTCTTCTTCAGCCGTGCGACCGATCCGAACATGCGCGATCCCGACACATCCACCGCGAGCATCATCGTCAGCTCGCGCTCCTCCTCGTAGACCTTCACGTGGGGTTTCGACGACCGCGCCGTGACGTTCCAGTCGATGTCGCGCACGTCGTCGCCCGCGCGGTACTCGCGCACCTCGGAAAACGACATGCCCCGGCCGCGGAACGCCGTATGGTACTGGCCGGCGAAAATCTCGTTCGAAAGACCGCGCGTCTTGATCTCGATCTTCCGGACCCGCCGCAGAATATCGTTCTCGCTCTCCTGCATGCTCAGGGAACGATTACGTTGTTCAGGATGTCGGTCACGATCTGCTCCGAGGTGATGTTCTCGGCTTCGGCCTCGTAGGTGAGTCCGATGCGGTGGCGGAGCACGTCGTGGCACACGGCACGCACGTCCTCCGGGATGACGTAGCCGCGGCGCCGGATGAAGGCGTAGGCCCGGGCGGCCTTGGCCAGCGCGATCGACGCACGGGGCGAGCCGCCGTAGGCGATGAGCGGCTGGAGCCGCTGGAGGTTGTATTCCGCAGGTTCGCGCGTGGCGAAGATGATGTCGATGATGTACTTCTCGATCTTCTCGTCCATGTACACGTCCTCCACCACGCGGCGCGCCTTCACGATCTCGTCGGGCGTCACGACGCGGTTCACTTCGGGCATGCCGGCGCCCGAGAGGTTCATGCGCACGATGTCGCGCTCCTCCTGCTTCTGGGGGTAGGTGATGCGCACCTTCAGCATGAAGCGATCGACCTGCGCCTCGGGCAGCGGATAGGTACCCTCCTGCTCAAGGGGGTTTTGCGTGGCGAGCACCAGGAAAGGCTGCGGCAGCGGATAGGTGCTGTCGCCGATGGTCACCTGACGCTCCTGCATGGCCTCGAGCAGCGCCGACTGCACCTTGGCCGGCGAACGGTTGATCTCGTCGGCCAGCACGAAGTTGGCGAATACGGGGCCCTTCTTCACGACGAACTCCTCGCTCTTCTGCGAGTAGATCAGCGTACCCACCAGGTCAGCGGGCAGCAGGTCGGGCGTGAACTGTATGCGCGAGAACCCGGCATCTACGGCTTTGGCCAGCGTGGTGATGGCCAGTGTCTTGGCCAGACCCGGCACACCCTCCAGCAGGATGTGGCCGTTCGACAGGAGACCGATCAGCAGGCTGTCCACCAAATGGCTCTGCCCCACGATGACCTTGCCCATCTCCGCACGGAGCGTATCGACGAAGAGGCTTTCGCGCTCGATGCGTTCGTTGAGTTCCTTGATGTTGATGACTTCGCTCATGTTCGATATGTATGATTTATTTTCTGTCGGTTGTCAAACGTCCGTAACACAAAGATATTGCAAAAATACGGATTTTTTACGCTTCCGGCGCTTTTTCCGCCGGGCGCCGCAGCTTCCGGCGGGCACCGGATACGGCACCTATATTATATAGCAAGACGACAAAACCGTCCCGCATGCGCATGCACGGGGACGGAACACGAGCTATGTCCGGGGAAAAAGCGGGCCGCTACGCGCGGTCCGGATCGTCGTACGTCGCCACGACATCGGCGGCCATGTCCGCCGGCGCCGCCTCCGTGCCGCGGTAGTCGCGCGACGGCATCCTGCGCTCCAACGGCACACCGCCGGAAAAGAGCCAGTTGAGGTCCATGTCGGAGCACCGGTCGATCACTCGCTGGAAGTTGATCGTGTTGCGGCTGTACCAGTTGGAGACGACTTGAGGCGACACCCCCAGAAACTCGGCCAGTTCGACATTGCTTCTGAGGCTGTAGTGCGACTTGATCTTGTCCAAAATAACGGTTGCACCGACCATAAATCAAAAAAATCAGTTAAACAATTTGTTTATTCCACTAAATGTTTATATATTTGCATAAACATAAAGTTTATTAAGCAAAAATATGCAAAATTTTTCATTATGACAGCACAAAACCACGAGAAAAGATTAAAAGAGATAAATAAAGGGCTCAAAAGAGGCGACAAACGCCGAATTGCCGAACGTGCGGAGGTCAGTTGGGTATGGGTTTCGTACGTATTGGCCGGGCGCGGCACGAGCGAGCGCATACTCCAGATCGCCGAAAGTATGATCCGTGAAAACTCGCTTCATGAGGAGATCGGCGCGCAATGCGAGGAGATACAACCATGCGAAGTCACGGAACAGCCCTAATCGAATCGGCGAAACATGCCGGAGCGGGGCCGCAGAGCGGTGCGACCGGCCTCCGTCGTATGGCAGTACGACGACGAAACAGGGCTCCGGCACGCAAACCCCACTTTCGGGACTTTTTGTTGCATTGGCTGCGACTGATTGTTTCATACAGAGGTCATTAAATGACATTTTATTGAAAATCAACAAAATAATTTGCATATAAGAATGATTTTTATTAGCTTTGAATATTCGGGGACAGGAAATAACTCCGTTTCGGAAGGCGCCATCCGGAATTTCCCGATCGTTCAACCTAATTAACATCGAACTGCTATGAAAAAGTTTTTACACTGGCTATTCTTCATCGCGATAGCGATCAGTGTCTCGTGCACGACCGAACGGGACGACGCAACGCCCAACCCCGATCCCCAGGAAGCGTCCGGGCACAAAGTGTCGGCCGAGCAGGCTTTGGCCGATCTCAACGCCCTGCTGCCCCGACTGGACGGCGCCACGCGTGCCGGCGGACGCAGCGTCGCCGAACTGCGCACGGTGCATGCGGCGCAGCTGCTGCCCGAAACCCGCGGCGAGGCGGCCGTGCCCGACCTGGAAGAGTTGGTTTACATCGCCAACTTCGAAGACGGCGCAGGTTATGCGGTACTCGCTGCCGACGACCGCCTTCCCGGCATTTTGGCCATCGTGGACGAGGGAAGCCTCTCGCCCGCACAGCTCGTCGAGACGGCCCGCGGCGAATACGACGATCCCTCGAAAGCTCCGGTAGCGCCCGGCGTGGTGCAGTACCTGCTCGGCTTCGGCAGCGGCAAGATCGCGCCTTTATATATCGGTGGAGACAAACCGCCTGTGGTTACGGACAGTACGAAACTTCCCACCGGCACCCGCTACGTTTACGGAGAGTGGAAACAAACGGAAAGCCGTTCTCCCATGATTCAGACCAAATGGAATCAGCGCGGGCCTTTCGACTATTTCGTAGTCCTCGATCATCCCAAATGTCCCGTAGGCTGCAATCCGGTCGCAACGGGTCAGCTTGTTGCGCACATGGCGAAAAAATACAATATCGGACTCTATTCCGTAGGAGGAAGGCCCGTAGACTTCGGAAGACTGAAACGTGCCTTGGGTTTTGCCGAGTTGGACTCAATGCGTACTTTCTCCTATTATGACGTAAACATATACTCCATGGAGATCGCGAATTTCCTCTACGGTATAGGGCTGGAATTGAACACCGATTATGCTCCGGACGGCAGCAGTGCATCCATAAAAAATACGGTCAATTATCTCAAAAAATTGAATTACAGGAATGTCGAATTACGCACCTACGACTCGAATACCATTTACGACATGGTTCTGAACTGGCGTCCCGTCTGGACCGCAGGCGGACCGGCGAATAACGAGCATGCGGCTCATGCCTGGCTGATCGACGGCCTCTGCAAACAGACCCGAACGGTAGAGCAATATTCCGGTTTGATTTTCGTAGCCAAATACAATCAGAGCCGCACATTGTACCACTGCAACTTCGGTTGGGGAGGTCGTTGCGACGGATACTATGCGACAGAGGTATTCGACGTTTCCGACGGACCGATATTTTACGATAAATACTACGGCGACAAAGGTTATACGGAGAACTTCGATTTCTCTTACGACAAACAATTCATCTATTATACCAGTGCATATTAACAACCAACTGTTTAAATTCTTTAAATTATGAAACGCTTCAATTTCCTGCTGCTCGCAGCCACCGCGTTGTTCGCCTCGTGCAACGACGACAATCACGAACCTGCCCCCCCAGTTAATAACGGTTACCCAGTCTTCGTTCATTCGTATATCGGCCAGTATATCAAAACCAGCGAGTGGGAAACCAAAACCTGGTACAATGCGAATACGGACGAGTATTATCTTCAGATAGAACCGAAATGGGGAGATGCCGTAAAATATTATATCGATCCGTTGCGCAGCAATAAAGAGTGCCCGGAATTCGAAACGATCGCCGCACGCAACGGGGATACCACCTACGATCGCGAGGTGATCTATTTTCCCTACCCGGGTTTCGAACTCGAAGTATGCGCCGACAACTACAAATCGGTGTCGGTCGTATGCCCCGACGGGGATTGGGACGAACAGCATCCGGCCAACACCTCGCTGAACGATCTGGTAAAGATCGAATACGAGACGTATGCTTGTTTTGTCGATGGCAAGTACAGTGAGGACGCATTGGAGTTCGAACATCCGACCAAACTCCTGACCCGTTTGGGCGAGAACGATCTCCGCATGATCCAGCCTTCCCTCAAACTCTACATCAAGGCCCCGGCAACGGAGGGACTCGAACTGAAGATCACGCTCACGACCGTCGATGGCGAAGAGCAGGCCGTGGAGTTCAATGCCCCCCGCAACCTGCCCAAATAACGATCGCGCGATCGAAAAGGAAGTGACACTCGCTTCCGGGTGCCGTCAGCAATGACGGCACTTTTTTGTCGTCCGCCCGAACCCACGGATTACGCATGTTACGAAAGAAACGCCCCGAAGCACGAACCCGCCGCCGCACTTCCCGCCGAAATGCGGCTCTCCGGCTTCGCAAACGCACGATCCGAGCATCATCGCACTGCTCGATTTAAGGCCGCACTCCTCCGATTCCGTTTTTTCATCATCAAACCGCGAAATCTTTTGCCGGTCTGGAAATTTTCTGTATTTTTGGCCTCTGAATTCGGAGCAGACTTCGGACAACGAACTCAGGCTGCGAATTTCACCGGACCGCACGATCGCTTCATTCGACAAGAGAAACAGAACAATACGAAATATTTGCTTTTACAGAAGCAATTCAGGGAAGTGACGCCTTCCGGGAAGATACTGTCGCAAACGACAGTATCTTTTCTTTACGGAACCGTCCCGATGATTTCCGCACGCCTTTGCACGACACCACCCAGCGCCTGACGACCGACGGTCGCACCAGCGTATCGAAGCACTCACAACAAGATACAAAGGACCTCGCTCCGGCTGCGGAACGGCCGGGCGTAAACCGCCAAAACGGTCGCTGAAAGAGCGTGCCGAAGCGGAGCGCTTCGGCAAAGTACGGGAAACGATCGCGCAAGCGGATCAGCGCTCGGCGTCCGCGCGGCGTGCCGCCTGCTTCTTCGCATCGGCAGCAGCCTTGCGGCACCAGGGGGCGATGCCGCATGCGGCGCACTTGGGCGAACGGGCCGTGCAGACGTAGCGGCCGTGGAGAATCAACCAGTGGTGGGCAATGGGCAGCAGACGCGACGGTATGTGCTGTTCGAGCGTGCGTTCCGTGCGCAGCGGCGTGGTGGAACCCGTCGTCAGTCCGATGCGTTCCGACACGCGGAACACGTGCGTATCGACCGGCATCACCTCCTTCCGCCACAGCACGGCACCCAGGACGTTGGCCGTCTTTCGCCCCACGCCCGGCAGGCGCTGCATGGCGTCGAGGTCGCGGGGCACCTCGCCCCCGAACTCCTCGCACAGCATGCGGGCCATGCCCGCGAGGTTGCGGGCCTTGTTGTTGGGATAGGATATGCTGCGGATGTAGGGATAGATCTCCTCGGCCGTGGCCTCGGCCATCGCCCGGGGTGTGGGAAAAGCCTCGAAGAGGGCCGGCGTGGTCATGTTCACCCGCTTGTCGGTGCACTGCGCCGAGAGGATCACCGCCACGAGGAGCTGGTAGGGATCCTTGTAGTGCAACTCGCTCTCGGCTACGGGCATGTGCTCGGAGAACCATCCGATGATGCCCTCGTATCGCTGTTTCGTCGTCATAGTCTGGTCAGTTTTGCGAACCGCGCGAGCAGGGTCTTCTCGCCGTGGTTGTCGAATGCCACCGTCAGCTTGCGGTCGGCCGCCAGAGCTTCGACGGCCCGCACGGTGCCCGCGCCGAAGCGAGCGTGCTCCACGCGGTCACCCACGGCATACGCACCCGCTGCCGGATCGGGAGCGGCGGCCGCCGGCACCTCCCCTGCGCTCCGCACGCCCAGACGGCGCATGCCCTCGGTCGAGGTGCGCGGCGCGGCCACGAGGGACGGATCGGGACCCTTTCCGCGCGCCGCGGACGCCCCGAAGCCGTCCGCACGGCCCGTCGCCCGCGCTCCCGCACCTCCGCTGCGGCCCGCGGGTCCGTATCCGCCCGGACGACCGCTCCCGGTGCGCGCGGCATAGCGCCCGCCGGCAGGCGACGATGCACCCTCGCCGCCCGCAGCACCCTGCGGACGACCGTAGCGGTAGTCGAAACGGCGGCGGAGCGCATCGATGGCCGGACCGCGGCGCTCCTCCGCACGGTCGTCGGCGGACTCCGCATCCTCGACCGCAGCTTCGAGGTAGCGGGGGTCGATTTCGCGCAGGAAACAGCTGGGGCGCGAAAACTCCATGTTGCCCCACTTGAAGCGCATCTCGGCATAGGAAAGCGTGGCGGCGGTCTTGGCGCGTGTGAGCGCCACGTAGAAGAGGCGCCGCTCCTCCTCGAATCCGTCGGGCGATTCGGCGGCGCGGGCCGAGGGGAACAGGTTCTCCTCCATGCCCACGATGTAGACGAACTCGTACTCCAGTCCCTTGGCCGAATGCACGGTCATGAGCGTGACCTTGTCGCGGTCCTCGGGGTCCTCCTTGTCCATGTCGGTCATGAGCATGGCGTTCTGCAACCACTCCTCGATGGTGGCCTGCTCGTCCTCGGTGCGCTCGCCGCTGCGGATCTCGGCGTCGCGCTGCTCCTTGAAGAGCTGCATCGAGTTGAGCAGCTCCTCGATGTTGCCCAGCGCCGAGGCCGCCTCGGGGGTGTTCTCCCGGCGGTAGAGTCCGAGGATGCCGGAGCGGGCGGCGATTTCGAGTCCGAAGTCGTAGATTCCCTTCTCGTTGCGGGCGAGCGACAGCGACCGGATCATCGCCACGAACTCCGCGGCCTTGCGTGCGATGGCCTTCTGCACGGGGTCGGCGGCCGGCTCGGCCACCAGGCCGTCCACCGCCTCCCACATCGACACGCCGCCCTGCTGCGCCAGCTGCTCGATGCGCTGCACGGTCGTGTCGCCGATGCCGCGCGCCGGATAATTGACGATGCGCTTGAAGGCCTCGTCGTCGCGCGGGTTGATTACCAGCCGGATATAGGCCAGCAAGTCGCGAATTTCCTTGTGGTCGTAGAACGAATTGCCCTTGTAGATGCGGTAGGGAATGCCGCGGCGGCGCAGGTTGTCCTCGATGACGAGCGACTGGTTGTTCGTGCGGTAGAGGATCGCCACGTCGCTCCACCGGCAGCCGGCGGCACGCACGCGGTCGCGCAGGTCGGCCACCACCTGCTCGGCCTCGTCGCGGTCGGTGTAGGCCTTGAGCAGGCGGATCTTCTCGCCCGCGGCACCCTCCGAGAAGCAGCGCTTCTCCATGCGTTTCGAGTTGCGCTCGATCACCGAATTGGCCGCCTCCACGATGGTGCGCGTCGAGCGGTAGTTCTGTTCGAGCTTGAAGGTCATGGCGTCGGGATAGTCCTTGCGGAACGAGAGGATGTTCTCGATCTTGGCGCCGCGGAACGAATAGATCGACTGCGCGTCGTCGCCCACCACGCACACCTTCGAGCGGGTCTGCGACAGCCGCCGGATGATGACGTACTGGGCGTAGTTCGTATCCTGGTACTCGTCCACGAGGATATAATGGAACAGCTCCTGGTAGCGGGCCAGCACGTCGGGACAGTCGCGCAGCAGGATGTTGGTCTGGAGCAGCAGGTCGTCGAAGTCCATCGCGCCGTTGCGTTTGCAGCGCTGACAGTAGAGCTCGTAGAGCGTGCCGAACTCGGGCACCTGGGTCCGGCGGTCCTCGGCGGCGAAGGAGGCGTTGGCCTTGTAGGCGCCGGGCGTCACGAGGCAGTTTTTCGCATAGGATATGCGCGAAGCGATGGCGTTGGGCTTGTACCTGTCGTCGGGCAGGTGCAGCTCGCGCACCAGGGTCTTTATCAGGTTGCGGCAGTCCGAGGGTTCGTAGATCGTAAAGGAGTCGGGGTAGCCGATGCGCTCGGCGTTCTCGCGCAGGATGCGCGAGAAGACCGAGTGGAAGGTGCCCATGCGGATGTAGCGGCTGCTGCCCTCGGGGATCATCTGCGCGATGCGCTCGCGCATCTGCTCGGCGGCTTTGTTGGTGAAGGTGAGGGCCAGGATGTTCCAGGGCTTCACGCCCTGCTCGATCATGTAGGCGATGCGGGCGGTGAGCACGCGGGTCTTGCCCGATCCGGCGCCTGCGATGATGAGCGACGGCACGTCGTAGTTCTCCACGGCGGCACGCTGGGCGGGATTCAGCCCTTGCAGTATCTGAGATTCCATAGGTCGTTGCGAAACTTTCACCGCAAAGTTAGGGACATTTCGGCGTACGGCCATGTGCCGCCCGCATTATTTTTCGGATTTTCACCGCCCGGCGGCCTGCGTGCGGCCAGTACGGTATTGGCCGACGCCCGGCCCCGAACGCCGCACGAACGGCCGCATCGCGCCGCACGAAAAACCCCGCACGGAGCCGCCGCGCGGGACGATGCGATCATATTTCTCGCGAAACGGCGGAATTTCGCGTAATTTTTCCTATTTTTGTAGAAATCATCTTTTGCACACGCTTATGGAAATTACGCATCAGGATACGGAACATCTGCGGCGACTGCTCGAACGCCCCGAACAGCGGATCGTCATTCTCTCGCACACCAATCCCGACGGCGATGCCGTGGGCTCGTCGCTCGCATGGAGCACCGTGCTCCGCAACATGGGGCACCGGGTGACCTGCATCGTGCCGAACCGCTATCCCTACTTCCTCGACTGGATGCCCGGCATCGGGGAGATCGTGATTTTCAAAGCCGACGAAGAGGGCCGCGCGGCGCGCGCCATCGACGAGGCGGACATCCTGTTCTGTCTCGACTTCAACGCCATATCGCGTCTCGAAATCCTGAGCGACACTATCGAGCGCAACACCACGGCCAAGCGCGTGCTCATCGACCACCACCTCGCGCCCGCACCCGGTTTCGACCTGCTGTTCTCCTACCCCGACGCTTCGAGCACCTGCTTCGTGGTCTACGCGCTCATCGAGCGGCTTTTCGGCACGCAGGCCATCACGCGCGAAATGGCCGAGGGGCTCTACGTGGGCATGATGACCGACACGGGCAATTTCTCGTTCTCGTTCCTCACGCCCGCGCTCTACCGCGCCGTGGCCGTGCTGGCCGAAACGGGCATCGACATCCCGAGCCTGCACAACAACGTCTACAACGCCTACACCGAGGGCCGCGCACGGCTGTTCGGCTACGCCATAAACCGCAAAATGGAGGTGATCGAAAACGGCACGGTAGCCTACATGTCGCTGATGGAGCACGAGATGCGCCGTTTCCAGTTCCAGCAGGGCGACAGCGAGGGTTTCGTGAACTATCCGCTCACGATCAAGAAGATGAAGATGTCGGCCATGTTCCTCGCCCACCGCAAGTTCATCCGCATATCGCTCCGCTCGCGCGGCGACGTGGACGTGAACCTCTTCGCCCGCAAATATTTCAACGGCGGCGGCCACCGCAACGCCGCGGGCGGCAAATCCTACGTTTCGATGGAGGAGACCATCGCCCGCTTCGTCGAGTCGGTACGCGAATTCGCCGAGGAGGGCGGTCTGGGAGCCTGAGCCCCGCGCCCCGGCCGGGGCGCATGCCGAAGCGGCAGAAGAACCGGCAGAACAGCCGAACCGAAGAACAGTCACGAACGGCACGACCGCAGAACCGAAGACGGACCGGTGACGCACCGGGCCGCCGGGTCACTCGATCTCGCGGCGATTGAGCAGCGCGTGCGTGATGGTCAGCTCATCCACATACTCCAGTTCGTCGCCGAAGCCGATGCCGCGCGCAATGGCCGTGATCCGCACGCCCTCGAAGTGCCGGAGCCGGTTCATGAGGTAGAAAAGCGTCGTCTCGCCCTCCACCGAGGTCGATATGGCCAGGATCACCTCCTTCACCTCTCCGCGCTCCAGGCGTTCGCACAACAGATCGATCTTCAGGTCCGCGGGTCCGATGCCCTGCATGGGCGAAATCACGCCCCCCAGCACGTGGTAAAGTCCGCGGTACTGGCGCGTGTTCTCGATCGACAGCACGTCGGCCACCTGCTCCACGACGCAGATCGTCGTGCGGTCGCGCTCCTCGTCGGCGCACACGGGGCACACCTCCGCATCCGAGAGGTTGTTGCAATGCACGCAGTGTTTCACCTCGTTGCGGAAACGGTCGATGCTGCGGGTCATATCCGCCACCGACCAGGGCTCCATCTTCAGCAGATGCATCGCCAGACGGAGCGCCGTGCGGCGTCCGACGCCCGGGAGCTTCGAGAATTCGCCCACGACATCCTGCAAAAGCTGCGACATATCAGATAACCTCCACTTTACGCGTTTCGATCCAGCCCTTCTTGCCGTCGGCGATCACGATCTCGGCCCAATCGCCGAGCTCGGCCGTCACGCGCACCACCGTACCCTCGTGCAGCACGAACAGGTCGGTAGCCGCCCGGTCCGGCGAGCTCTTCACGGCCGAGGATGCGACCATGACCACCGCCTCGTCGCGGCGCAGCATGCCGCGCCGTTCGAGCACGGCGAACCACGTGGCGGCCGCGCAGAGAACCGCCGCCGCCAGCGTGCCGTAGAATCCCGCCTTGCGCAGCGCGAGCGGCCGCGCCAGCAAGAAGAGCAGCAGGCAAGCCACAGCCGCCGCGAGGAACCCGAGCGATAGGACGCTCCATGCGGTGCACCCCATCGTGCGCCGCACCTCGCGCAGGCGCGAGGTCAGGAAGAATTCGGGTATCGACTCGATGTCGTCCTTCGTGCGGGCTTCGGCCACCTCCAGGTTGTGGCGCACGTCCTCGTTGCCCGGACGCAGACGCAGCGCCCTGCGATAGAACAGGATCGCCTTGCCCGTGCGGTCCTCCTTGAAGTAGGCGTTGCCCAGGTTGTAGTAGAGGCGCGCCGAGGCCAGTCCTCGGTCGAGGATCGACTCGTAGATCGCGATCGCCCCGGCGTAGTCGCCATTGACGTAGGCCGTGTTGGCACGGTCCCACAGCCGGTCGGGAGCCGCCCCGGCGTCGGGCGCCGCAGCCGCATCCTGCGCCGGACGCGGATCCGGTTCAGCCGGCGAATCCTCCGCGGCCCGCACGCTCCCGGCGCACCAGAGGGCCGCCGACAGCAGGCCGCACCACAGGATCCGTTCGAATATTCGTCTGTACATATCGTATGTTCTTCTTTGGTTACGCATCACCGTTTCACGATCGCCTCGATGCGCGACACGAACTCCACGCCCTCGGCATACACGTCGCTCATGCGCGCCGAATCCACGGGCGAATACTGCGCCTCCTCGCAGCGGCCCACGATGGCCGCGAAACGCTCCGACTCCGCAGCGGCGACACCCCGCCGGTGCAGCTCCTCGCGCACGCTCTCCTTCGTGAGGCTCGCGGCCGGAATGTTGAAGCGGTCGCTCATGTAGCCCCACAGCGCCGAGAGCATCTCCTCGTAGAAGGCGCGGCGGTCGCCCGCAGCCATGTGGCGCTTGGCCGCACGGAAACGCTGCACGGCCACCTTGTTGGCACGGCGTCCGCGCAGCAGCGCCGTGTTCTGCGCGTCGCGCAGCTGCTTGCGCAGCAACGCCCACGCCGCGAAACCCAACAGCACGATGCCGCCCAGAGCGATGAAATAGGCTCCGCTGAAGAGGAAAGGCTCACGCCGCGAACGCAGCTGCGCGCCGCCCAGCTTGATGAAGCGGATATCCTGCCCCAGCAGCTTCACCTCCTCCTTGGTCAGTCCGCGCCCCGGGAGCACGGGGCCCGCCGCGGTCGTATCGCTGCCGTCGGGCAGCACCTCCACCGCGGCGGCTTTCGATTCGAGCGTCACATACTGCCCGAGCGACGGATCAAAGTAGGTGAATTCCACGCCGGGAATCTCGTATTCGCCCGCGGCACGGGCGATGAAGGGATATTCGAAACGGCGGTATCCGGTCATGCCCGACGCCGTGACGTCGATCGACTCGCTGGCCCGGGCGTTGTACTGCTCGAACGATCCGGGCAGCGTCAGCTTCGGCGCCTGCACGAAAGCCAGGTTGCCCCGGCCGGCGATGCGCACGGCGTAGTTCGCCGACGAATTGGCCGTGAGCCGGTCGGGCGGCAGCGTCGCATCGAGCGTGAAGCGCCCCACGGCACCCCCGAAGCTCTCGGGCGCCCCGGCGGGCAGATCGCGCACCTCGACGCTCAGGGGCTGCGTGCGCAGCGGCACGCGCACATTGACCAGCTCGGGACCTCCGAAGAAAGGGTCGTGGCTGCGGCCCGGCACCACGATCTGCGCCACGGCGGTCAGCACCACGGGGTCCACGGTCAGCCTGCCCGCAAGCTGGGGATAGAGCAGGTACTCCTTGAGCACCGCCGTCTCGTAGACCTTGCCGCCCAGCGTCTCGCGCTGGCCGCGCGAGGCCTCCTCGGGCAGCTCCTGAACCCAGAAACCGTTGAACGACGGCAGCTTCACATCCTCGAATCCGGCGATGTTCACCCGCCGGTAGAGCTTGACGGTCACGTGCAGCGGCTCGCCCTTGAACACCGACGTGCGCGACACCGCGGCACGCAGCAGCACGTCGTCCTTCTCCAGACGCTCCGCGCCGCCGCCCGACTGCGCGGCACCCGGCGCGGGAGTGTCGGAGGCCGGTTCGGCCACCGCCTCCACGGGTACGGGACGCGTGCGGTAGGTCTTGCCATCGACGGCCACCGAGGCGGCACCGATCGTACGGGTTCCGGGCTCGGCGCACACGACCATGTAGGTGTACGTAGCAGTGACCGAGGAGCTCATCGAGCCGTTCACCGCCTCGAAATAGCGCCCCGTGGAGAGCACGGGACCGGCCAGCAGCTCGAAGCCCTCGAAGTCGGGCCCGGCGAACGTCCCCTCGTCGGGCGACGCATTGACCGTGAACTCCACACGGAACGCCTCGCCCGTGGCGACGACCATCGGCGCCGAGGCCTCGAAAGTGACTTTCCCGGCCGCCCGGGCCGAGAAGACCGTACAGATGCAGAGCGCCGCAAGCGCCGCCTTCGCGATAAAATTCCTCATCGAAATCCTACAACGGGACAAAACTCCTCTTTAGTGTTTGAAATCCGCGAAAAAGTCGTTGCCCTTGTCGTCCACGATGATGAACGCCGGGAAGTTCTCCACGTAGATCTTGCGCACGGCCTCCATGCCCAGCTCGGGGAAGTCGACCACCTCGACCGACTTGATCGAGTTGCGGGCCAGGATGGCCGCCGGACCGCCGATCGACCCGAGGTAGAAGCCGCCGTTGGCCTTGCAGGCATCGGTCACCGCCTGCGAGCGGTTGCCCTTGGCCACCATGACCAGCGAGCCGCCGTGCTTCTGGAACAGATCGACGTAGGGATCCATGCGGCCGGCCGTCGTGGGGCCGAACGATCCCGACGCCATGCCCCGGGGCGTCTTGGCCGGACCGGCGTAGTAGACCGGATGTTTGCGGAAGTATTCGGGCATGGGCTTGCCCTCGTCGAGCATCTGCCTGATGCGCGCGTGGGCGATGTCGCGCGCCACGATGAGCGTGCCTTTCAGGTTCAGACGCGTCTTGATGGGGTACTTGGTCAGGATCGCCCGCACCCTGTCCATGCCCTCGTCGAGGTCGATCTCCACGGCGGGCGACATGGCGGGCGCCTCCTTCGGCAGGAAACGCGCGGGATTCTTTTCGAGCTGCTCAAGGAAGATGCCCTCGGGCGTGATCTTCGCCCGGATGTTGCGGTCGGCCGAGCAGCTCACGCCGATTGCCACGGGGCACGAGGCCGCATGGCGCGGCGCGCGGATCACGCGCACGTCGTGCACGAGGTACTTGCCGCCGAACTGGGCTCCGATGCCGCTCTCGCGGCAGATGCGCAGCACCTTCTCCTCCCACTCAAGGTCGCGGAAGCAGCGGCCCCCCTCATTGCCCGACACGGGCAGCTCGTCCAGATAGCCGGCCGAGGCTTTCTTCACGGTCGAGAGGCACATCTCGGCCGACGTGCCGCCGATGCAGATCGCCAGGTGGTACGGAGGGCACGCCGACGTGCCCAGGTCCTTGATGTGGGTTCGGATGAACTCGGTCAGTGCCTCCTCGTTGAGCAGCGCCTTGGTCTGCTGGTAGAGGAAAGTCTTGTTGGCCGAGCCGCCGCCCTTGGTGATGAAGAGGAATTCGTACTCCATGCCGGGCTTGCCGCCGTAGATGTCGATCTGGGCCGGAAGGTTGGTGCCCGAGTTCTTCTCGTCGGTCATCGTGAAAGGCACCACCTGCGAATAGCGGAGGTTGCGCCCGGCATAGGTCTCGTAGACGCCGCGGGCGATGTGGCGGGCATCGTCGGCTCCGGTCCACACGTCCTCGCCCTTGTGGCCGATGCAGATCGCCGTGCCCGTATCCTGACACGTGGGCAGCTCGCCGTCGGCCGCCACGACCTGGTTGAGCAGCATGGTGTAGGCCACGAACTTGTCGTTGTCGGTAGCCTCCGGATCATCGAGGATGGCGCGCAGCTTCTCCAGGTGCGAGGCGCGCAAAAAGAACGACACGTCGGCATAGGCCTCCCGCGAGAGCAGCTCCAGGCCCTCGGGTGCGACCTTCAGTATCTTGCGGCCGTCGCATTCGACGACTTTCACGTAGTCGCGCGTCAGCAGACGATACTCCGTTTTGTCCTCCCCCACGGGGAACGGCTCCTGATAAATGAATTCCGACATAAAGGTTGTATTTTAATATTGTTCGACTCTCCGTACGCCGAAGCCGGAGGCTCGCTCCGCTTCGTCATGCAAATGTACAAAATTCCGCGGATAAAAACATCTTTCGCAAGACAAATACGACGCCACGAGCCGCGGCCGCAGCCCGCGGAACGCACGGACGAAGCGACAGCGTGCGGCAGGGCCTGCGGCCCGCGCGGCTTCGGATGTCGCCGGCCGCCGGTCCCGGACACAGCCGAAAAAAAAGACCGGTCCCCTTTCGGGAACCGGTCCGCAGATGCTTCGCGGCAGCGTCTACCGCAATGCGAAGCCCTCGTCGGCGCGCATGGGGATCTCCATGCTGGCGTACACGCCGCTTTCGAGCTTGTCCTTCACGGCCTTGAACGCTTCCAGCGTATAGTTCACGTCCTCCAGCGTATGCACGGCCGTGGGGATGACGCGCAGGATGATTTCGCCCTTCGGGATCACGGGGTAAACCACCACCGAGCAGAAGAGCGCATGGTTCTCGCGCAGATCGACGATCAGGTTCGTCGCCTCGGGAATACCGCCCTTCATGTATACGGGAGTCACGGGCGACTGCGTGACACCGATATTGAAGCCGTTCTCCTTCAGACCGTTCTGGAGCGCACGGGTGATCTCCCACAGCTTCTCCTGATATTCGGGGTGCTTGCGGATCAGATCCAGACGCTTCAGCGCGCCCATGACCATCGGCATGGGAAGCGATTTGGCGTAGAGCTGCGAACGCATGTTGTAGCGGAAGAGGTTGATGAGCCAGCGGGGACCGCACACGAAAGCGCCGATGCCGGCCATCGACTTGGCGAAGGTGTTGAACAGCACGTCCACGCCGTCCACCACGCCGAAGTGGGCCGCCGTACCGCGTCCCTGGGGACCCATCGTACCGAAGCCGTGGGCGTCGTCCACCAGCAGGCGGAACCGGAACTCCTTCTTGAGGGCCACGATCTCGTTCAGCTTCCCCAGGTCGCCTTTCATGCCGAACACGCCCTCGGTAATGACGAGCACGCCGCCGTTCTGCGACTCGGCCAGCTCGGTGGCATGGCCCAGCTGGAGGCGCAGCGACTCCATGTCGTTGTGGCCGAACACGAAACGCTTGCCCTTGTGCATGCGCAGGCCGTCGATGATGCAGGCGTGGGCCTCGGCGTCGTACACCACCACGTCGCGCGGCGTGAGCAGGCAGTCGATGATCGAAATCATGCCCTGGTAGCCGAAGTTGAGCAGGAAGGCATCCTCCTTGCCCACGAACTCGGCCAGCTCGCGCTCCAGCTGCTCGTGGTATTTGGTCTGGCCACTCATCATGCGGGCACCCATGGGGGCCGCCATGCCGAATTCGGCCGCACCGTCGGCATCGGCCTTGCGCACCTCGGGGTGGTTGGCCAGGCCGAGGTAGTTGTTCAGACTCCAGTTCAGCACCTTCTTGCCGCGGAACGTCATGTGGGGACCGATCTCGCCTTCGAGTTTCGGGAAAGCGAAGTAGCCGTGGGCATACGCCATGTACTGACCGATGGGGCCGCCCGCGTTCTTCTCAAGACGTTCGAAAATATCAACCATAGTTATGTAATTTTAAATGAATGTTCCGTTCGGTTTCACAAAATTAGGAAATTTTGCCTTATAGCGGCCAAAATTATCCATTTTTTGCCTTGCGGCGCTACGCTTTAATACTTATTTTGCCCCGCGCCGCCGCACCGCCGGCGGCACGGACGAAAGCCCGCCGGCGATTTCGTGCGGCGATTTTTTGACATTCACGAATAAAATACGTAATTTTGGTTCCATGACAGCGCTCTATAACGACATAATCTTCGGACCGATACACTCGCGGCGTCTCGGTCTTTCACTGGGAGTCAATCTGTTGCCCCCCGAATCGAAACTCTGTTCGTTCGACTGCATCTACTGCGAATGCGGCTGGAACGCCGACCATCCGGGCCGCCGCCGGTTCAACGACCGGGCGGAGGTTGCGCGCCTGCTCGGCGACACGCTGCGGCGCATGGCCGCGGAGGGCACGCCGCCCGACGTGATCACCTTCGCCGGCAACGGCGAGCCGACGCTCCACCCCGAATTCGAGGCCGTAATCGACGACACGATCGCCCTGCGCGACGCCCTGTGCCCCTCGGCCCGCGTGTCGGTGCTGAGCAACGCCACACAGCTCGGACGCGAGGACGTGCGGCGGGCCCTGCTGCGCGTGGACAACAACATCCTGAAGCTCGACTCGGCATTCGACGCCACGGCGCGCCGGATCAACGGACCGGCGGGAAATTACGGCATCGCGGAGGTGGTGCGCGGCATGAAGCGTTTCGACGGCCGGCTGATCGTGCAGACGATGTTCCTGCGCGGCACGTACGAGGGCGAACGCATCGACAACACCACCGAGGAGGAGGTGGCGGCCTGGCTGCGGCTGATCGGCGAGATCCGCCCGAGGCAGGTCATGGTCTACTCGCTCGACCGCGACACACCCTGCCCCACGCTCGAAAAGGTCGGACGCGACGAACTGCTCCGCATCGCCGCACGCGTCGAAGCGCTCGGCATCCCCTGCTCCGTGGCATAGGCACAGGCCGGACGCAGGAGTCCCGCCCGCCTTTTGCGGGAGAGCGGGAGAATGCCCTGTTCGCACAGAGCATGCGCTTCGGGGGAATCGCCGGACGCAGAAGGCCCGCCCGCCTTTTGCGGGAGAGCGGGAGAATGCCCTGTTCGCACAGAGCATGCGCTTCGGGGGAATCGCCGGACGCACAGGTGAACGCACGCAAGCCCTCATCCGGGACGGCCCGGCCCGCGGCACCGACAGAGAGCCCCGTCGCACGGCAGGCAGCCCCGGCAGCCACCCAGGACAGGGCGCCCCGGGGCTGACAGACCATGCCACGCAGCCCCGGCAACCCGTCCCGACAGCACTCTCACGGCACGAAGCCCCCGGCGGCCAACCCGAAAAGAGCACCCCGACAGACAGTCCATGCCACGCAGCCCCGGCGGCCGAACACGACCGAATGGAGGCGCGTCACGGAAGCGGGACGCAATGCCGCCGCCGGGCAATGCTTCGCGGCACGATGCCGCAAAACGACCGCGCCCCGGAATCCTCTGCGACGGACTCCGGGGCGCGGCCTGTATTCGCTGCGGCTACCGCACGGCATGCTCCTCCGCCGGCTGCTCCACGAAGATCAGCTGCTCCGTGTCATACCCGCGGCGGGCGGCGAGCCGCAGGATGCGATCGAGCGTAGGGGCAGACAATCGCGGCGTGCGCGACAGAATCCACAACCGTTTCGGCGAGCTGCCGCCCACCAGCGCCCAGTCGTACTCCTCGCCCAGCTCCAGCACGTCGTAGTCGGAATAGAAAAACCAGAAGAACGACACCCGCAGCCGCCCCGGATCGGAGGTCGTGCGCGCCTTGCCGCGCACCTCCTTCCGACGGCCGGACGCCGCGCGCAGACCGCTATTGACCACCTCGATCCCCTCCGGCCGACGCGTATAGCGCGCCCGCACCGCCGTCATGCCCCGTTCGAAGGGGTGATCGAAGCGGGCGATCTCATACCATTCGCCCATATAACGGTCCAAATCGAGCGCGGGGACCGTACGCCGGTCCACGCCGTCGGTGCCCGGACCGAACACGGCACCGGCCAGAAAGAGGGATACAAGCAGCAGTATCAACATAAGAGCGCACCTTTTCGGGGTGCGCTCCAGCAGATATTGTGCCGCGATCAGGACTTCACGCATGCACGGAGCGCACGCAGGATGCCCTCCGCATCGTAGCCGCACAGAGCCCGGAGCTCGTCAGGCGTGCCGTGCTCGACGAAAGCGTCGCCGATGCCGAGCGACACCGTGCGCGTGTCATATCCGTGCGCATTGAAGAAAGCCGCCACGGCTTCGCCCACGCCGCCGCGCAGGGCCCCGTCCTCCACCGTCACCACATGCCGGAACGTGCGGCCCACGGCGTGGAGCAGCTCCTCGTCGAGCGGACGCACGAAGCGCAGGTCGTAGTGTGCGGCCGACAGTCCCTCGGCCGCGGCGCGCTCCACGGCCTCGGCCGCGAAGTTGCCCGCGGTGCCGATCGACAGCACCGCCGCGTCACGCCCCTCGCGCAGGCAGCGTCCGCGCCCCACGGGCAGCGCCTCGAAAGGCCGGTCGCGCCACGGGGCGCCCGCACCGCAGCCGCGCGGATAGCGGAGCATGAAAGGTCCGCCCGCGCGGAGTGCCGTGTACATCATGTTGCGCAGCTCGCCCTCGTCCATCGGCGCCGCGAAGGTCAGGTTGGGCACCGAGCCGAACGCCGCCATGTCGAAGACGCCGTGGTGCGTCACACCGTCCTCGCCCACCAGGCCGCCGCGGTCGAGGCACATGACCACGGGCAGATTCTGGATCGCGACGTCGTGGATGAGGTTGTCGTAGGCACGCTGCATGAACGACGAATAGATGTTGCAGAACGGACGCATGCCCGCCGCCGCGAGTCCCGCCGAGAAGGTCACGGCGTGGCCCTCGGCGATGCCCACGTCGAAACAGCGGTCGGGCATGGCCTTGAGCAGCAGATTCATCGAGCTGCCCGACAGCATCGCGGGCGTCACGCCCGCCACGCGCGGATCGAGCCGGGCGAGCTCCACGAGCGTCTGGCCGAAGACCTCCTGGTATTTGGCCGCCGGAGCGTTCGACCCGAGGCGCTCGCCCGTAGCGGGGTCGAAGCGTCCGGGCGCATGCCACACCGCCTGGTCCTTCTCGGCCGGCGTGAAGCCCTTGCCCTTCACGGTCATCACGTGGAGCAGTTTCGGGCCCTCGATCCCCCGCAGCACGCGCAGCACGCGCACCATTTCGTTGAGGTCGTGGCCGTCCACGGGTCCGAAATAGCGGAAATTGAGGCTCTCGAAGAGGTTGCTCTTGTTCAGCAGGCCGTGTTTCACGGCATTGCCCGCCTTCTGACACAGCCGCAGCAGGCGGGGCGTGTGGGAGAGCACGCCCCACAGCCGCTGCTTGAAGCGGTTGTAGCGTACCGAGGTCGATATGCGGCACAGATAGCCGCGCAGGGCGCCCGTGGCCTTGTCGATGGCCATGTCGTTGTCGTTGAGGATCACCAGCAGGTCGGTATTGCGGCTGGCGCCGGCATTGTTCAGTCCCTCGAACGCCAGGCCGCCCGTCATCGACGAATCGCCGATCACGGCCACCACCTTGCGCTCCTCGCCCCGCAGCTCCGCGGCCTTGGCCATGCCGAACGCCGCCGAGATCGACACCGAGGCGTGGCCGCCGCCGAAGGCGTCGTAGGGGCTTTCGGCCATGCGCGGGAAGCCGCTGATGCCGCCCATGCGGCGGTTGCTGCGGAACGCCTCGCGACGGCCGGTGATGATCTTGTGGCCGTAGGTCTGGTGGCCTACGTCCCACACGATGCGGTCGTGCGGCGTGTCGTAGACATAGTGCAGTGCGGCCGTCAGCTCCACGGCCCCGAGGCTCGACGCCAGATGCCCGGGATTGACCGAGCATTGCTCGATGATGTATCGCCTCAGCTCGTCGCAGTAGGTGCGCAGCTCCTCGGGCGCGAGGCGGCGCAGATCGGCCGGAGAGTCGATCCTGTAAAGCAGATTGTAGCGGTTATCGGTCATAAGCGACGCAAAGATAGGAACAAAATTGCAAAAATTTCCGGAAAAATCCCTATCTTCGCCAAACATTACGACACAATATCCCGACTTATGCAGAAATACGACAGAATCCTCCTCAAGCTGAGCGGGGAATCGCTTCAGGGGACGCAGAAGTACGGTCTTTCGACCGAAGTATTGCACTCCTACGCCGAGCAGATACGCGACGCCGCAGCCTCGGGCGTGCGCATCGCCGTGGTGATCGGCGGCGGCAACATATTCCGCGGCCTGACGGGCGCCAAGCGGGGCTTCGACCGCGTGAAAGGCGACCAGATGGGCATGCTCGCCACGATCATCAACTCGCTGGCACTGCAATCGGCGCTCGAAGACAACGGAGTGAAAGCCAAGGTGCTGACATCGATCCGTATGGAGCCCGTGGGCGAATACTACTCCAAGGCCCGGGCGCTCGAATACCTCGACGCAGGCTATGTGGTGATCGTGGGCGGCGGCACGTCGAACCCCTACTTCTCGACCGACTCGGCGGCGGCGCTGCGCGGCATCGAGCTCGAAACGGACGTGCTGCTCAAGGGCACGCGCGTGGACGGCGTATACACCGCCGACCCCGAGAAGGACCCCGCGGCCGTGAAGTTCGACGAAATCTCGTTCGACGAGGTGTATGCCCGCAACCTGAAGATCATGGACCTCACGGCATTCACGCTCTGCCGCGAAAACCGCCTGCCGGTCATCGTGTTCGACATGGACACCCCGGGCAACTTGGCGCGCGTGCTGGCGGGCGAGGCCATCGGAACCCTCGTAAAACCCTGACGCCATGAGACGCAAGAAGAATACGCGCACCCTGTGGCTGCTGCTGGCGGCCATCGCCGCGATCGCAGCGCTCATCGTGCTGCTGCCCTCGTGCGGCCGCGGCTCGCACGGCGACGGCACGCTCGTCGCCGTGGGCGATCCGGTTCCCGACTTCACGGTCGAGCTGCTCGACGGCAGCCGCGTCACGCCCGCCACGTACGAAGGCAAGGTGCTGCTGCTGAACTTCTGGGCCACGTGGTGCCCGCCCTGCCGCGCCGAGCTGCAACGCGTGCAGCACGACCTGATCGACCGCTTCGCGGGCGAGGAGTTCGCGTTCCTGCCCGTCTCGCGCGGCGAGGACCGCGCGACGGTGGCCGCCTTTCTGGCCGACCGGGACTACGGCTTCACCGTCGGACTCGACCCCGAAGAGCGGGCGTACGGACTCTTCGCCGACAACTACATCCCGCGCAACTTCCTGATCGACCGCCGGGGGCGGATCGTGCGCATCTCGATAGGCTACACGCCCGCCGAATTCGACGAGCTGACGGAGGCCGTCGAGGCCGAACTACGGAAATAAAACACTATTGAACTATGGATACCAATACTATTCTCAACGAGGCGTCCGAACGGATGCAGAAAGCGATCGACCACCTGGAGGAAGAGCTGCTCAACATTCGCGCCGGCAAGGCGTCGCCCAACGTGCTGAACGGCGTCATGGTCGAGTACTACGGCTCGCAGAGCCCCGTGTCGGGCGTGGCGAGCGTCACGGTGCCCGACGCCAAGACGATTCTGATCCAGCCCTGGGACAAGAACATGCTGCGCCCCATCGAAAAGGCGATCATCGACTCGAACATCGGGCTCACGCCCTCGAACAACGGCGAGCAGATCCGTCTGTCGATCCCGCCCCTGACGGAGGAGCGCCGCAAGGACCTCGTGAAGCAGGTGCGCGGCGAGGCCGAAACGGGCCGCATCAGCCTGCGCAACGCCCGTCGCGACGCCCTGGAGGCATTCAAGAAAGCCCAGAAGGAGGGCATGCCCGAGGACGAGGCCAAGGACGGCGAAACCCGCATCCAGAAGGTGCTCGAAAAGTACACCAAGCTGCTCGACGCAGCCCTCGACCGCAAGGAGAAGGAGATCATGACCGTCTGACCGCCGCACGCGGCGCAGGTCGCGCCCGCCGCCGGAACGCATCCGGCGGCGGGCTTTTTTCCGGGCCGGCACACGGCGCGGCCCGCGGCGCGGCTCTTCCCGCCGGCCGCACGTTCCGCCCCCCACAGCCCTATCCGCCGCCGGATGCGGCATGCCCGCGGATTAAATTTCCGCCATATTTCCTCAGCCCGATTTTTTATACTATTTTTGAAACCGGATAAAGAACAGCACGCGACACCGCACGCCGATGCCCCGAACGCGTTCCGCACCCGTCGCCGAATCCACGCCGCACGTTGCGCGGCTACGGGCGCGCGAAGCCGGAACCGGGCCCGTCGGACCACGGACCGCCCAACCGATACCGCATGAAAAAATCACTTCTGCTACTCCTCGCCCTGTGTGCGACACTCGCCGGCAGCCGCACCGCGACGGCCCAGACCTACGTAAAACTCAACGGACTCTACGCCCTGGCGGGCGTGGTGAACCCGGCGGTCGAATTCGCCGTGTCGCCCCACTCGACCGTGCAGGCCGAAATCGTCGTCTCGCCCTGGAACTCGATCCGCGGCAAACACATGACCTTCGGCATCCTCATGGGCGAATACCGCCGCTACTTCCGCGGCCACAACGACGGATGGTACCTCGGGGCCAACATCGGCATGATGGCCTTCGACATGTCGAAACCCTTTCTCGACGGCCTGCACCTCCGCTTCGAGGACCGCTACTGCAAGGGCTACGGCATGATGATCGGCCTGTGCGCCGGCTACGAGTGGCGTTTCCGCGAACGGTGGGTGCTCGACGCGTTCTTCGGCTGGTCGTGGATGTCGAGCTTCTACAACGGATACAGCATGGAGGGTGAAATCGACCTCTACCCCCACCGTCCGGTCAAGCCCCGTTTCCCCGACCCCTTCAACGGATCGTCGGAGTGGTATCCCAACAAGATCGGACTCTCGATCGGCTACCGCATCATCTCGCCCGCACGCGCCCGGGGCGAACTGCCGCAGCAGCAGCGCCGCCGCAACCGCTGATCCGGCACAGAAAATGCCCGGAAACCGACCGCATACCGCAAACACCGCATACCGCATGGAATCGCTCAAAGAACTCTACAAGATAGGCTCGGGACCGTCGAGCAGCCACACGATGGGACCCAAGAAAGCCGCCGAACTCTTCGCGTCGCACCCCACGCTGCCCGACGCCTACCGCGTGACGCTCTACGGCTCGCTTGCCGCAACGGGCAAGGGACACCTCACCGACGCGGCCATCCTCGCGGTGCTCGCGCCCCTGGCCCCGACCGAAATCGTGTGGCGCCCCGACATTACGCTGCCGTTCCACCCCAACGGCATGCTGTTCGAAGGGCTGAAGCAGGGCGAGACGATCGACCGATGGACCGTGTACAGCGTAGGCGGCGGAGCGCTGGCCGACGAACGCACGGGCATCGCCCGCCCGGAACGGGTCTACGGCATGACCACCATCGCCGAAATCAAGGATTGGTGCTACCGCGAGGGCAAAACCTACTGGGAATACGTAAACGACTGCGAAGGACCCGAAATCTGGGACTACCTCGACACGATCTGGACCTCGATGTGCGACACGGTCCGGCGGGGACTGAACAACGACGGCGTGCTGCCCGGCGGCCTGAAGGTCGCGCGCAAGGCCAGCACCTACATGGTCAAGTCGCAGAGTTACAACGACTCGCTCCGTTCGCGGGCGCGTATCTATGCCTACGCCCTCGCCACGGCCGAGGAGAATGCCTCGGGCGGCACGGTCGTGACGGCCCCCACGTGCGGATCGAGCGGCGTGGTGCCGGCCGTGCTCTACCACCTGGCCACCTCGCGCGATTTCCTGCGCATCCGCATCCTGCGGGCCCTGGCCACGGCGGGACTCTTCGGCAACGTGGCCAAGACCAATTCGTCCATCTCGGGCGCCGAGGTGGGCTGCCAGGGCGAGGTGGGCGTGGCCTGCGCCATGGCTGCGGCCGCAGCATGCCAGCTCTTCGGAGGCACCCCTTCGCAGATCGAGTATGCGGCGGAAATGGCGCTCGAACACCACCTGGGCCTCACGTGCGACCCCGTGTGCGGTCTGGTGCAGGTGCCCTGCATCGAACGCAACGCCGTAGCCGCCGCCCGGGCGCTCGACGCCAACATCTACGCCACGCTCTCCGACGGCTCGCACATGGTGAGCTACGACCGCGTGGTGGAGGTGATGAAGCAGACGGGCCACGACCTGCCGAGTCTCTACCGCGAAACGGGCGAGGGAGGTCTGGCCCGCGACTACACCCCGCGAACGTAACCCACGTTTTTACCCGTAGAGCGAGCAACAGGCGGCGCACTGCGGAAACGCACCACTACCGCGCCGCGCGCGGCGGGCGCGGCCATGCGCCGGAGGCGTGCGGCACATGCGCACAAGCCCGCCTCCGGCGACATCCCCCGGCGGAGACTGCGCACACCGGGCATCGGAACCTGCTGATACGTTATCGCCATGACAGACCCCGCACTGGAAGACTACATAGAATCGGAGATCATCCCCCGCTATGCGCATTTCGACAAGGCGCACGACATCGCACACGTGCGGAGCGTCATCGAGCGCAGCCTCGCACTGGCCCGGGCGCGGGGCGCCGACGAGCGCACGGCCTACGTCGTCGCGGCCTACCACGACACGGGCCTCATCGCGGGACGTGAACGCCACCACCTGGTCTCGGGCGAAATCCTCACCGCCGACCCGGTGCTGCGCCGCTTCTTCCCGCCCGCGGCCATCGCGCTCATGCGCGAAGCCGTGGAGGACCACCGCGCTTCGGCCGCACGGCCGCCCCGCAACCTCTACGGACGGATCGTGGCCGCCGCCGACCGGCTGATCGACCCCGACACCGTATTCCGCCGCACGGTGCAGTACGGCCTGGCGCACTGCCCCGCACTCGACCGCGAGGCGCACTTCCGCCGCTTCCGCGACCATCTCCTCGAAAAATACGCCGCGGGCGGCTACCTCCGTCTGCCGCCCGACGACACGGACAACCTGCGGCGCCTCGATGCCCTGCGCCGCCTGCTGGGCGATCCGGGCACGCTGCGCACGGCTTTCGACCGCCTCTACGACGCAGAGCGGGAGACCCGGTAAGGTCTCCCGCCGCTTGTTTCCGCAAGTTCCGTCCGGCAGCGCGGCAGCGGTCTCTCTCGCATGCGCACAGTACCCGGCCGACATAAGACGCCGCACGTTCGCAGCACACGGGCCGCCCCGAAAGAAAAGATGCCGCACGCAACAGTACGCGGTACGGGGCCGTGCGAAAAGACGCCGCCGCCGGCTCCGGCGAAGCCGCACACCCGAAACCGGGCTACTCCGCCCCGTACTCCACGCCGCGCGACAGCGCCCCCGCCTCGCGCAGCGACGACGCCGGGCAGAGCACGAAACCATAGGCGTAGCGCTTCTCCAGCAGGCGGTATTCGTCTGTGGGCCGCGCCCTCAGGTCCCAGGAGTTGGTGCCGCCGACCCCGGCCTGGGCGCCATCGACACGCACTTCGAACGCCCCGTCGAGGCGCCGCACCTCGTCGGTGTGAAGCGCTGCCGCCAATGCCTCGCGCGTGGCGTCGTGCACCGACACGCCCAGCGGACCGCGGCCGATGAAAGCCACGCCGCCGCCCTTCGCACCGCCCAGATAGAGGTAGCGCACGTCGCAGCGGTTGCCGTTCTCCTGCGGCACGACGTATTCGAATCCGAAGTCCGCCGCGGGCAGCTCGTAGACCCCGAAGAAAGACCCCTCCTTGCGGTCGGCATAGTTCTCGCCCGGCCCGCGGCCGCAGTACCCCGCACGGTCGAGCGCTCCGCTCCACTGCGCCCGGAGTCCCACGCGCAGCGGCTCGGGCATCGCCTCGCCGATGCGCACGTCGTACGACACGCCGAGACCCGCAGCCTCCCACGCATAGCGGAGCGTGAGGACCACGCTGTCGCCCAGCGTGCGCACGACCGTCACGCCGTCGTCGGCGACCTCGATGCTGCGCGTCGCGAGCCGCTGCGCGGCATCGCGCCACACGCCCAGACGTTCGCCCACACCCCAGCCGCGGCTGTCGTTGTCGGTCTCGGCACGCCAGAAGTCGGGTTCCAGCGGCGTGCGCATCAGCTCGCGGCCGCGCACGGCGTACCCGCACAGGTAACCCGTCTGCGGGTCGATCAGGGCGCGCACGCCCTGCGAGGTCATCACGATGCCCTCGCCTGTGCGCTCCGTGCGGCCCTTGCGGAGCGGCAGCGGACGCGCCTCGACGCCCTCGGCGAGCACGAACTGATAGCGGCCCGCCTCGTGGCCGCGCGGCGCATGGATGCGGTCCTCCCCGAGCCGGTATACGATGTCGAGCCAGCAGGTCGTGCCGGGCTGCGGCACGATGCGGCAGCCGTCGATGCGGAACCGCACCGAGGCCCCGGGCTGCGTCTCCGGCACGTCGATGGTGCCGTGCGCCGCCACGGCTCCCGTGCTCGTCGTCACGCGCCACGCGAAGTCGTACTCCGCCGTGGTGAGGAAGACATTGCGGTTCAGCAGCTCGAACTCCAGCCCGTCGGCCTCCGTGCGGCGGATTTCGAGCGGCTGGAAGACGTATTTCACCTCGGCCGCCGCGGGCTTCAGCGACCGGTCGGGATGGACGATGCCGTTGATGCAGAAGTTGGCGTCGTGGTTCTCGCGGCTCCCGAAGTCGCCGCCGTAGGCCCAGTGCTCGCCGCCGTTGCGGCGCCGCACCAGGCCCTGGTCGATCCAGTCCCAGATGCAGCCGCCGAGGAGGTTCGGATGGCGGCGGATGATACGCCAGTAGTCGCCCAGGCCGCCCACGGAGTTGCCCATGGCGTGGGCGTATTCGCACAGGAAGATCGGACGCCCGATGCGGGGGTTCTCCGCCATCGCCTCCAGCATCGCGGCGGGCGTGTACATGCGGCTCACGACGTCCACGAAGTCGCGGTCGTCGGGGTTGGCGAACTCGGTCATCGCCACGGCCTCGGGATCGTCCGCGGCCGTGCGCCACGCGAAGCTGCGGCGCGGCACATAGCCGCTGCGCGCCGCATTGCCCTGCGCACCCTCGTAGTGCACGGGGCGCGTGGGATCGTACTCGTGCAGCCACCCCGCAGCCGCGGCATGCGCCGGGCCGCAGCCCGACTCGTTGCCGAGCGACCAGAAGATAACCGACGGATGGTTGCGGTCGCGGACCGCCATGCGCGACACGCGCTCCAGAAAGGAGCCGGCCCACAGCGGCCGGTTCGCGAGGTACCCGCCCGCATGGTGCGTCTCGATGTTCGCTTCGTCGATCACGTAGAGGCCGCAGCTGTCGCACAGGTCGTAGAAATAGGGGTCGTTGGGATAGTGCGACGTACGCACCGTATTGATGCCCAGCTGTTTCATCAGCATGACATCCTGTCGCATCTCTTCGCGCGTCACGCTCTTACCGTTGCGGTCGCTGTGGTCGTGGCGATTGACGCCCATGAGCTTCACCGCGCGGCCGTTCACCAGAAGCCGTCCGCCCTCGGTCCGCACGTCGCGGAAACCGACGCGGCAGCTGCGCGCCTCGACCGTGCGGCCGCCGCCGTCGCGCAGGGTCAGCACCAGCGTATAGAGGTAGGGCGTCTCGGCGCTCCACAGCCTGGGCGACCGCACACGCGCCTCGAAGACCCCGTACCAGGGCGTGTCCGACTGCGGCCAGCCCTCGTCGAGCAGCTCGGCCACACGGCGCTCCAGCGGCTCGTCGAGCACCACGGGCGCTCCGTCCGCATCGAAGAGCTCCGCACGCAGGGTATGGTCGCCGTAATCGGCCGCCTCGCCGCACAGGTCGATTTCGGGGCGGATCTGCAACAGCGCATCGCCCTCCCCGACGAGCAGGGTCCGCACCCCGAAGTCGCCCACGGCGACCTGCGGACGGGCCGCGAGGTAGACCTCGCGGTAGATGCCGGCCATGCGCCAGTGGTCCGCATCCTCCAGATAGCTGCCGTCGCACCACTTGAGGACCTTCACCGCCAGGCGATTGTCGCCCTCGCGCACCAGGTCCGTGATGTCGAACTCCGAAGGCAGGGCGCTGTCCTCGAAGTAGCCGACCGCACGATCGTTCAGAAAGACGGAGCACGCCGAGTAGACGCCGCCGAAGTGGAGCACGATGCGCTGGCCCTCCCACGCACGGGGCACCTCGAACCGCCGCACGTAGCAGCCCGCAGGATTGTCGCGCCGGATTGCGGGGGGCGTATTCGGAAAGGGATAATCGACGTTGGTATAGATCGGATAGCCGTATCCGCGCATCTCCCAGCACGAGGGTACGTCGATCGTATCCCAGTCGGACACGTCGCAGTCCGACCACACGAAATTGTCCGACGCGGCCGCGGCATCCTCCGCGAAGCGGAAGCGCCACTCCCCGTCGAGCGAGCGGAAGCGCGCCCGCGTGCGGTCGCCCGTGAGCGCATCCTCCGCCGAGGCAAAGGAATAGGAGGTGGCCCGCGGCGCGAGCCGCCCCGCGGCATTGATGCACGGATCCTCCCACGCAGCGGCGGGTTGCGCCCAGGCTGCGGCGGCGCTCAGGAGCGCCGCGAGGAGCACAGTAAGGTTTCTTCTCATATTCAAAGCGGTTTATCGCATACAAAAATGCGAAATAAATCCCGGATTTCATAACCCGCGATGCGATAAAACGACCGCTGCGGAGTGCCTACTTCCGAAAAGAATGCCTATCTTTGTCCGCAGGGCTGCCCCGCAGCCCGCCGCAACCGTTCAGAACCATCCGAACCTATGAAAAGAATCCTCCTCCACCTCTTGCTGGCCGCCGCAGCCTTTGCGCCGGCAGCCGCCGCGGCGCACGAGCCGCAGACCGAAACCGAAGTGCGCAACGTGATCCTCATGATCGGCGACGGCATGGGCCTGGCACAGACCGGCGCCCTGATGATCGACAGCGGCTATGCGCCCCTCTCGTTCGACCGCGCACAGCACATCGCCCTGGTGAAAACCTACTCGGCGAACAACCGCGTGACCGACTCGGCAGCAGCAGCCACAGCCATGGGCACGGGCTGCAAGACCGAAAACGGCCGCATCGGCATCGCGCCCGACGGCTCGCGCCCCGCGAACCTCACCGAGCTGGCCGAAGCCGCCGGGCTCTCCACGGCCCTCGTGGTCACGTCGCACCTGGCCGACGCCACACCCTCGGGTTTCGCGGCCCACACGCTCGAACGCTACACCAGCGACGAGATTACGGCCGCCTACGCCGATGCGGGCATCGACATCCTGGCCGGCGGCGGCCGCGCCTATTTCGAGGCGTCGCTCGACGGCCGCAACATCGTAGAAGAGCTGCGGGCCAAGGGTTACCGCTTCGCCGAGACGCCCGAGGAGTTCTGCGCCGCGGACGAGCTGCCGCTGCTGGGGCTCTTCGCACCCGAGTACATGCCCACGGCCGACAAGCGCGGCGAGGAGTACCTCGCAGCCGCCACAGCCCACACCCTCGACCTGCTGTCGCGCCGTGAAGCGGGATTCTTCGCCATGATCGAGGGTTCGCAGATCGACATCGCCTGCCACAACAACGACACCGAGGTGATGCTCGCCGAAATGCGCGACTTCAACCGGGCCGTGCACACGGCGTTCGACTTCGCCGACACCCATCCGGGCACGCTCGTGGTGGTGGTCGCCGACCACGAGACGGGCGGCCTCACGATGGTCTCGAACGACCGCGACTTCACGGCCACCGAGAGCGGCATCGACTTCCGTTACAGCACCACGAGCCACTCGGGCATTCCGGTCGTGCTCTACGCCTACGGCACGGGCTCGGAACACTTCCACGGCACGATGCAGAACACGGACATCTTCCGAAAGATCAAGGAGCTGCTGATCGACAGACTTAGTTTATAAGTTTTGATTGCTGCAGTTGCCATAATATTCAGTCTCTGCCTTATATCTGTTCCGTTGTGGAACAGCTATAAGGATCGCAGACTACTCAGGACCGTCACCTCGCCCGACCGCGGCACCCGATCCGAGCGGCATTTGGTCGTAAAGCTGCTCAAACGAGGCATACCGTCTCAGGCTGTTTTTCACGATTTGTATGTAAGAAGGCAGAGCGGCAATTATTCGCAAATAGATGTCGCCACGGTGACAAAAGCCGGAATCATCCTGTTCGAGGTCAAGGAGTATAGCGGCTGGCTTTTCGGTAAAGGCTATCAATCGCATTGGTGCCAAGTATTGGCCTACGGAAAGGTGAAACACAGATTCTACAACCCGATCAAACAGAACGAAACCCATATAGCGAGCATTCGACACTGCTTGAGGCATTGCACCGGTGCCAACTTTCCCGTGTACTCCGTCATCGTATTTTACGGGAATTGTGTTTTTCGGGATATTTCCTGCATACCCGACAACACCTTCGTTATCAAACCCGGTGTACTCCCGGAGGTAATGGACCGTATCCTGCGACGCAAGGCCGATGCTGCCTGCATGAACGAAGGTGAAGCGATCCGATTGCTGCGCGAGGCGGTCATGAACGGCGCGAATCCGCAAATCGTCGCACAACACAGTCAAATGGTTCGGAGTATTACCAATTGCCACTGAATTTTCACACAAGTACTTACTAAACTACTATAAATATGAAAAAGTTATTCGCGACAACCCTGCTGCTCGTACTCTCCCTCACAACGCAGGCGCAGACTGACGTCACCAAATTCCTCGGAATTCCGGTCGATGGGACCAAACCGGAAATGATCCGCCAACTCAAAGCGAAAGGCTTTCGCAACTCCCCCTACAACAACGAAATCCTGGAAGGCGAATTCAACGGCAGCAATGTCTATGTCTCTGTCGCAACGAACAACAACAAAGTTTGGCGCATCATGGTGTCCGATGCCACTCCTACCGATGTACGAAATGTCCAAATAAGGTTCAACCGGCTTTGCAAACAGTTCGAGAACAACCCCAACTACGTAACCTTAAAAGACTATACTATTCCTGACGACGAAGATATCAGGGTTCAAATACTCCTTAATAAGAAGCGCTACGAAGCCGCATTCTATCAAAAACCGGAAGTCCCCGCCAGTTTGATAGTAAAAAATGCCGAAGCATTTCTATCCTCGAAATACACAGAAGAACAACTGGAAAATCCGACCGAAGAAATACAGGTGGAAATCTTCGAATATATAGAAGAAGTACTCACAAAAAAAAACGTTTGGTTCATGATATCGGACAATTGCGATCCCGGTGAATATAAGATTTTAATGTTCTACGACAATAAATACAACGAGGCGAACGGACAGGATTTATAAAAGAACAGTCCAACCTCTAATATGACCGCAGCCGAATCCTATGTACGAGGATTCGGCTGTGTCGCAATCATACCGCACGGAACGAGCGGCTCCTCACCATATACCCGGCCGCCTGGAAAACGACGCTCTGACCAGGGCACTCCGTTAGGTTCTCGATGCCGCACAAAAACGCCGGAAGTCGTGCGACAGGCGCCCGGAAACCATCCGATGATGCAGCAATAGAGCTCCCCGCCAACCTCGCACGATAAGGCACACAACCCGTAATGCGTCCTGCTGCGCCGGCATGCTTCCGGCACCGCAACACCCGACAGCAATCCGGCACAGAGCACCGTCTTCGAACCGGCAGTCAGTCACCATACCGCCCCCCGTCGCCTCCGACACAGCAACTCCCGGCATCCGTCCGGCACACAGCACCGTCTCCGAACCGGCAACCATACACCACCGCACCTCCTGCAGCAGCCGGCATACCGCCCCGTCGCTTCCGACCCGGCAGCCGCCCGAAACCCTGTGGCCGACAGCCGCCCCAAGACTCAAAAAAGCACCCCCGGCCCGAAGACCGGAGGTGCGAATGAAACGAGTAGGGACTGATTAGATCACACCCTGCTCCAGCATGGCCTGAGCGACCTTCATGAAGCCGGCGATGTTGGCGCCCTTCACGTAGTCGATGCTGCCGTCGGCCTGCTTGCCGTACGTTACGCAAGCCTCGTGGATGCTCTCCATGATGAAGTGGAGCTTCTCGTCCACCTCCTTGCCTGCCCACGACAGGTGCATGCAGTTCTGCGTCATCTCCAGACCCGAGGTAGCCACACCACCTGCGTTCACGGCCTTACCGGGAGCGAAGAGGACGCCGGCCTGCTGGAAGGCGTGGATAGCCTCCGGCGTGCAGCCCATGTTCGAAACCTCGGCGCAGCACCACGTGCCGTTCTTCAGCAGCTCGGCAGCGTCGTCGCCGTTGAGCTCGTTCTGGAATGCGCAGGGCAGCGCGATGTCGCACTTCACGCTCCAAGCCTTCTTGCCCGGGGTGAAAGTAGCGTCGGGGAACTTCTCGGCGAACGGAGCGACGATGTTGCGGTTCGAAGCGCGGAGTTCGAGCATGTAGTCGATCTTCTCCTGCGTCATGCCGTTGGGGTTGTAGATCACACCGTCGGGACCCGAGATAGCGATCACCTTGGCACCCAGCTCGGTAGCCTTGGTAGCGGCACCCCAGGCAACGTTACCGAAGCCCGAAACGGCCACCGTAGCGCCCTTGAGCTCCTTGCCTGCGCGACGGAGCATGTGCTCTACGAAATAGAGTGCGCCGAAGCCGGTTGCCTCCGGACGGAGGATCGAACCGCCCCAGGTCATACCCTTGCCGGTCAGCACGCCGGTGTGGTACTTGCGGGCGAGTTTCTGGTACATGCCGTTGAGGAAGCCGATCTCGCGGCCGCCTACGCCCACGTCACCTGCGGGAACGTCGGTATCCACACCGATGTTGTTCCAGAGCTCGGTCATGAAGGCCTGGCAGAAACGCATGATCTCAGCGTCCGACTTGCCCACGGGATCGAAGTCCGAACCACCCTTGGCACCGCCCATCGGCAGGGTCGTCAGGGCGTTCTTGAACGTCTGCTCGAAGCCGAGGAACTTCAGCATCGAGGGGTTCACGGCCTTGTGGAAACGCAGACCGCCCTTGTAGGGACCGATTGCGCTGTTGAACTGAACGCGATAGCCAAGGTTGGTCTGCACTTCGCCCTTGTCGTCCACCCACGTCACACGGAACGTGAAGATGCGATCCGGCTCCACGATGCGCTCAACGATCTTGGCCTTCTCGAACTCGGGATGCTGGTTATAAACCTCTTCGATCGACTCAAGTACTTCGCGAACGGCCTGCAGGTATTCGCTTTCACCGGGGTGCTTGCGCTCAAGCTCCGCCATCAAATTCTGTACGTTCATACTTATAAAGTTTTAGTTAGGTTGTAATCTTTGTACAAAGATAGGATTATTTATAATAGATTGTTACTTTTTTTTCATTTTTTCCCGAAAAAAACGTTTCATCGTCCTTCTGCCCCTTTTTCCGCCGCCGCAACGGGGCCCGCAACCCCTCCGCGCAGGTCCGCGGGCGACGGAACGGCCCCGCAGCGCACGGCTGCCCCGTCCTACGCCCACGGGCGCAACGGCACGGCTCCCGCACCTCGTCTACAAATATATATATAATAACCGAATCCGGCAACCTTCGGGCGAAAAAACGCACCTCCGCGCACCTCGCCCGCCCCGGTCCTCCCCACCCGGGCTCCTGCGGGCGCGCCCGCAGGCCGCCCTCGGGCAGGAGCCTTAGGCAACCACGGCCGCCGCACCGCGCTCCGAAAATTCCGGTGCCCGTCCGCACCCCGGCCCGGTCCTCCGGCGGCCGGCCGCAAACCGCTCCCGGCCCCTCATCCCGCCGATCCGAGAGCACAATCGGACGCACACTTATCGGGGGGGGGTAAAATTTTATCGCAAAACAACAATTTTGTATTGTTTTTCCGGAAATTTATTCTTACATTTGCACTATCCGACACGGAATCGCAGTTTCCATCGGACGCAAACATCTAACCGACACATCAATATGAACGGTTCCACGATCATCCGGCTCGAAAACCTCAACAAGACCTACCGCGGAGGTTCGCCCCTCCATGTGCTGAAAGGCATCGACCTGACGGTGAACGAAGGCGAATTCGTCTCGATCATGGGCGCCTCGGGCTCGGGCAAATCCACACTGCTGAACATCCTCGGAATCCTCGACGACTACGACAGCGGCAGCTACCACCTCGCGGGGCGGCTGATCCGGGGGCTGAGCGAGACGCAGGCCGCGGCCGCCCGCAACCGCATGATCGGATACATATTCCAGTCGTTCAACCTCATAAGCTACAAGAATGCCATGGAAAACGTCGCCCTGCCGCTCTACTACCAGGGCGTGCCGCGCCGTAAGCGCAACGCCCGGGCGCTCGAACACCTCGAAATGCTGGGGCTGCGCGACTGGGCCGCCCACATGCCCAACGAGATGTCGGGCGGCCAGAAGCAGCGTGTGGCCATCGCCCGCGCCCTGATCAACCGGCCCCGGATCATCCTCGCGGACGAACCCACGGGCGCCCTCGACAGCGCCACGTCGCAGGAGGTGATGCACCTGCTGCGGCGCGTAAACACCGAGATGGGCATGACGATCATCTGCGTGACGCACGAACAGTCGGTGGCCGACCAGACCGACCGCATCATCCGCCTGAGCGACGGCGTGATCGGCAGCATCGACACAACCCCCTACGCACGACGATGAGAGAGCTGCTGCTGGAAATAGGCACTTCGGTGCGGCGCAACAAGCTGCGCACCGCGCTCACGGGATTCTCGGTGGCGTGGGGCATCTTCATGCTGACGGTCCTGCTCGGGTCGGGCAACGGCCTGCGCCACGGCGTGATGGCCAACTTCGGCGACTACGCCGTGAACTCGATCAACCTCTGGGGCGGCAGCACCTCGAAGCCGTGGCACGGCCACGACAAATACCGCCGCATCCGCCTGAGCTACGACGACCTCGGCATGCTCGCCGCCGAATTCCCCGAGGTGCTCGACATCACGGCCAGCGTCTGGTATCCCGAGCAGACCGCCACGGCGGGACGCCGCCACATGCGGATCGAGCTGCGCGGCACGCTGCCCGAGATCGCCCGCATCGAGGGCCGCAAGCTCTCCGCCGGGCGGTTCCTGAACCGCAGCGACGTGGAGCAGCGGCGCAAGTCGGTGGTCATCGACGAATCGCTGCGCCGCGTGCTCTTCGACGGCCAGGACCCCACGGGCCGCGAACTGCGCATCGGCCGCTCGGTCTTTACGATCGTGGGCGTGGAGCGGAGCGACGCCAACCGCTCGATGGCCTGCGGCTACATTCCGCTCACTACCGGGCGCCTGCTCTACGCGCAGGACGACCCCCGGATCGACAACATCCTCTTCACCGTGCGCGACCTCGACACCGACGCCGCGATGGAGGCTTTCGAGGAGCGGCTGCGGACGCGCCTGGCCCAGGAGCACGACTTCGATCCCACGGACCGCAACGCAGTGTGGCTCTCGAACAACATGACGCAGCACAAGGACATGATGCGCCTCTTCGGCGGCATCGAGACCTTCATCTGGATCATCGGGCTGGGCACGCTGCTCGCAGGCGTGGTGGGCGTGAGCAACATCATGCTCGTGACCGTCGCCGAGCGCACCCACGAATTCGGGGTCCGCAAGGCCCTGGGCGCCTCGCCCGCCTCGATCATACGGCTCATACTTACCGAGTCGGTATGCGTGACGGCGGCGTTCGGCTACCTCGGCATGGTGCTCGGCACGGCGATCATGGAGGGGGTGAACTACCTGATGGAACGCACGCCCGACGCGCCCTCGGATTTCGGCACCATCTTCCTCGATCCGACCATCGACCTCTCGACGGCCGCGAGCGCCACGCTGGTGCTGGTCGCGGCGGGCTTGATCGCCGGCTATGTCCCCGCACGCCGGGCCGCACGGCTGAAAACCATCGACGCGCTGCGCCACAACAAATAAACCGCCATGAGACTTTTCGACACGGACCGCTGGAGCGAAATCGGCCAGACCATCGCCCGCAACAAGAAACGGAGCATCATGACGGCGCTCGGAATCTTCTGGGGCATCTTCATGCTCACGGTCATGCTGGGCGCCGGCAGCGGCCTGAGCCGCATGCTCGGCTCGGTGCTGGGCGACATGACCACCAACACGATGTTCCTCCTCACGGACCAGACCTCGCTGCCGTGGAAAGGCATGCCCGCCGAGCGCCACTGGCAGATCGACAACGACGACGTGGCGGCGCTCCGCACGCTCGACGAAGTGGAATATGCCGACGGCATGCTCTTCGGCGGCAACTACGACTGCACGCGGGGCGAGCGGCGCGGCAGCTACGCGCTCATGGGACTCGGCCCCGCCATGCAGCGCATCCACCCCCAGCCGCTCCTCTACGGCCGATACATCAACGACATGGACATGACCGGCAAACGCAAGGTCTGCGTGATCGGCACCCAGGTGTGGCGCGAGCTCTTTCCCGAGGGCGGCGACCCCTCGGGCTCCACGATCAAGGTGGGCAGCTCCTACTTCCGCGTGGTGGGCGTGTTGCAGAAAAAGGGCGAAATCAACGTCGGCAGCAGCACCGAGACGCAGATCGCGATCCCCATGACGCTGGCCCAGCAGCTCCTCGGCCGGGGCGACAAGGTGGAAGCCATCGCCGTGGCCGGACGCCCCCTGCCGCCCGCGGAGGTCGAGCACGCCGTGCGGCAGTCGCTCTTCGCCCGCAACCTCATCGCGCCCGACGACCCGCGCGCGCTGTGGGTCCTCTCGATGGGCGAGCTGTTCGAGAACGCCATGAAGCTCATCCGCGGCATCGACCTGCTCACGTGGATCGTGGGTCTGGGCACGCTGCTGGCGGGCATCGTGGGCGTAAGCAACATCATGCTGGTGCTCGTGAAGGAGCGCACGCAGGAGATCGGCATCCGCCGCGCCATCGGCGCCCCGCCCGCGGCGATCATCGGACAGATACTCTCCGAGAGCTTCGTCCTCACCTTCGTCGCCGGCACCGTGGGACTCGCGGCGGGCGTGGGCCTGCTCTCCGCGGCCGACACCCTCTACGCCGCCGCCTCGCCCGAAGAGACGGTCGAGGGCGTATCGTGGCAGATCACCTTCGCCACGGGCATGCTCTCGCTGGCCATCCTCCTGGCCGGAAGCCTCCTGGCCGGCATCATACCCGCAGTGCGCGCACTGAGCATCAAGGCCGTGGACGCCATACGCGAGGAGTGACGCGTCGCTGCCGCCCGAACCCGAAGAAAATACAACGCAAAAGCCCGCTCATATGAAAAAGTTTCTCAAAATCCTCCTGGCCGCAATCTTCGTCGGCCTGCTGCTCTCGACCTTCGTGTTCCTGTGGCGGAAAACCCGCCCCCAGACCACGACCTACTCCCTGGTATCGCCGCGCACCGACACGCTGCGCCGCACGGTCGTGGCCACCGGCAAGGTGGAACCCCGCGACGAGGTGCTCATCAAGCCCCAGATTTCGGGCATCGTATCCGAACTGCACAAGGAGGCGGGACAGCTCGTCCGCAAGGGAGAGGTGATCGCCACGGTGAAGGTCATCCCCGAACTGGCGTCGCTCAACAGCGCCGAGTCGCGCGTGGCGGTGGCGCGCCTCTCGCTCGACCAGGCCCGCACCGAACAGGAGCGCACCGCCGCACTCTACGCCAAGGGCGTGGTGGCCGCCGAGGAGTTCGAACAGGGACGCACCGCCCTGCGCAAGGCCGAGGAGGAGCTGCGCAACGCCCAGGACAACCTCGAAATCACCCGCAACGGCATCGCCAACCGCTACCGCGAGCAGAGCAACACCCAGGTGCGCTCGACCATCGACGGCATGATCCTCGACGTGCCGGTCAAGGAGGGCAACTCGGTCATCCAGGCCAACACCTTCAACGACGGCACCACCATCGCCTCCGTGGCCGACATGTCGGACATGCTCTTCCGCGGCAAGGTCGATGAAACGGACGTGGGCAAACTCCGCACGGGCATGCCCGTGCGGCTGACCGTGGGCGCCATGCAGGACGTGGAGCTCGCCGCACGGCTGGAGTACGTGGCGCCCAAGGCCGCCGAGGAGAACGGCCTCGTGCTCTTCGAGGTGAAGGCGGCCGCTGCGATTCCCGACTCGCTCTTCGTGCGGGCGGGATACAGCGCCAACGCCGAAATCGAGATCCTCCGCCGCGAAGGCGTGCTCGTGCTGCCCGAAAGCTGCGTGGAGTTCGAGGGCGACAAGGCCTGGGTGCACGTGCTGACCTCGGAAGAGGAGGCTCCCGAGCAGACTTTCGAACGGCGCGAAGTGCGCACGGGCATCTCGGACGGCATCGACGTGGAGATCGTCTCGGGCATCGACGAGAGCGACCGCATACGCAGCAACCCCAACCGCTAAAAACCCGAACGCCATGAAACAGACCCTGTACCTGCTGCTGGGCGCGCTGCTGCTGGGCGCACCCGCCCGGGCCCAAACCGCGCCCGAGGAGCCCGCCGGCCCCTGGACCCTCGAACAGTGCATCGACTACGCCCGCCGCAACAACCTCGACGTGCGGCGGTGCGAAGTGGAGATCGCACAGCGTGAAACGGAGCTATCCACCGAACGCAACAGCCGACTGCCCGACCTGAACGCCTCGCTCGGCACGAACATCTACTTCGGCCGCGGCCCCTCGCGCGACGGCACCTATGTGGACAACACGCAGCTCTCGGGATCGCTGGGCGTCTCGGCCTCGGTACCCGTGTTCCAGGGGATGCGCATCAACCGCCGGATTAAGGGCGCGAAGCTCGACCTCGCGGCCGCCACGGCCGACTGCGAGCGCATGCGCGAGGACCTGGCCGTGCGGATCATGACCTTCTACCTCGAAGTGCTCTTCCAGAAGGAGCTCACGGCCGTCGCCGAACACCAGCTCGACCTCAGCACGCGCCAGGCCGAGCGCAGCCGCCTGCTCGTGGAGACGGGCCGCAATCCCGTTTCGGCCCGCTACGAAAGCGAGGCACTCCGTGCGGCCGACGAGCTGGCCCTCACCGAAGCCCGCAACGCCCTCACGCTCGCGCTGCTCGACCTGAGCCAGGCCCTCAACCGGCCCTCGGCCGCAGGCTTCGACATCGCCGCCCCCGGGGCCGACGACCTCACGCCCGACACCCCCCTGCCGGCCGCGGGTCCCGATGCGATCTACGACTATGCCGAGGCCTTCCGGCCCGCGGTGCGCGCCGAGCGGCTGCGGCTGGCCGGCAGCGAAAACGCCCTGCGCACGGCACGCTCGGCCCTCTGGCCCTCGATCATGCTCGGCGGCGGCTACGGCACGAACGTCTACCGCACCTACGCCACGGGCGCCGTGAACACCAATTTCTGGGACCAGCTGCGCAACAACGGCAACGAATACGTCGGACTCTCGGTGCAGATCCCCCTGTTCAACCGCCGGGCGACGCGCAACGGCATCCGCTCGGCGGCCCTGAACGTCCGCAGCCGCGAACTGGCCCTGGCCGAAGCGCAGCAGAACCTCCGCAAGGAGATCGAACAGGCGTGGTACGGCGCCGATGCCGCGCGCATGAAGTTCCGGTCGGCCGCCATGGCGCTCGAATCGGCCCGCACGGCTTTCCGGTTCGAGGAGGAGCGCGCCGAGGCGGGCCGCTCGACCCTCTTCGACTACAACGACGCCCGCACCCGCATGCTGCGCGCCGAATCGGAACTGATCCGGTCGAAATACGAGTACCTGTTCCGCTGCAAAATCCTCGATTTCTACCGGGGCGAACCGCTCGCGCTGTAAGCCCGGCGCGAAGCACGTCCGGACAACGCGGGGGACATGTCTTGCGTGCATGTTCCCCGCGTTCGGCCCGGCAACGGCCCCCGAACCGGCCGCCGGGCCGGAACGGGACATCTGTGCCGGCTCCGGAACCGGATAAAGAGGCGACACACCGGAGCCCCGCATCAACCGGCCCCCGCACCGAGACCGCATTCTGAGGCCGGACATCGAGGCTACCACCGAGGCCGCACACCAGGCCCGGACGCACCGAAGCCCCGCACCGCGGCGACACACCGCGGCGACACACCGAAGCCCCGCATCGGGACCGGATCCGGAGCCCTAAATCGGGACCGGACCGCCCCCGCGCACTCCACCCCACACGCCGACGCGACCGCAGGGCCCGACCCGAAAGATCGGACAAAAGTAGGTCATTCAGGATAGTTTTTCGGAATTTTCGTCCACAATATTTGGGCGTCGGCGATTGTTTTTCTACTTTTGCCGCGATTTCGCGTCTCCGCACGGAGGCGCCCAGTGCAAACCAAACACTCCGAACATGAAGAAAATCATCCTCCTTTTCGCGGCCGCAGCCGCAGTCGTGTCGGCCCGTGCGGAGGGGTATCAGGTAAACAACCTCTCCTCGAAGCAGAACGGTATGGCCCACGTGGGCACGGCAATGAAACTCAACTCCGAGTCGCTGTGGTTCAACCCCGCCGCCGCCGCATTCCAGAACGAGTTCTTCGACTTCTCGGCCGGTGTCACGGGCATCGCCGCGAAGGCCACCTACACCTCGCTGCCCGACTACGCGGGCACGCCGCAGCAGCATTTCCGCTCCGACAACGACCTCTCGACACCCCTCTACGTCTACGCCAATTTCAAACCCACGCCCTGGATGTCGGCGGGTCTGGTGTTCAACACGCCCTTCGGTTCGAGCATGAACTGGGGCGACGACTGGGCCGGAGCCCATCTGATCCAGTCGATCAACCTCAAGGCCTACAACCTCCAGCCCACGGTCTCGTTCCGCATCGGCAAACACGTGTCGGTGGGTGCGGGTCTGATGCTCACGTGGGGCAGCTTCGACCTGTCGCGCGCGCTCTTTCCGGCGGGAGCACAGACTAATGCGCTGCTCGACGCCGTGCTGCAACAGGCCCAGCCGGGTGCGCCCGCACTCTTCGCCGGCGCCGGCGACCGCAGCCTGATGTCGATCGCCCTTGAGGGCAAGGCGAAAATGGCCGTGGGCGTGAACCTCGGCATCATGTGGGACATCAACGACGAATGGTCGCTCGGCTTCTCCTACCGCTCGAAGCTCCGCATGAAGGTCACGGACGGCACCGCCGCCCTGCGCATGATCGACGATCCTGCGATCGCTGCGGCCCTGGGCGCACTCAACACGCAACTGCAACTGCTGCCCGACATGAACCGCGCAGCGGTGCGCACCGAGCTGCCGCTCCCGGCCACGCTCACCTGGGGCGCAAGCTTCCGCCCCGTGCCCAAGTGGGAGTTCTCGGCCGACCTGCAATACGTGCTGTGGAGCGCCTACGACCAGCTCGACGTGGCTTTCCTCGACGAGGCGGGCAACTCGATCTACGACATGCCGGCCAGCCGAAAAAACTACTCGAACACGCTTGCGTTCCGCTTCGGCGGCCAGTACCATGCGTTCCGCTGGATGACGGCCCGCATGGGTATGTACGTGGACGAGAGCCCCGTAAGCAGCGACTACCTCAATCCCGAGACCCCCTCGATGACCAAGATGGCCTACACCGCAGGTCTCTCGTTCCGCCCCGTGCGCTGGCTTTCGATCGATCTGGCCTACGGCTACGTGCGCTCGGCCGACCCGGAACGCACGGGCTCCTACCCCTACACCAATCCGCTTCTGGTGAAGACCGGCATGGCGCAGGGACTCGATGCCGCCGCCGCACAACGGGCCGCCACGAGCGCCTTCGCGGGCAACTACACGGCCGAGGCCCACACCTTCTCACTGGGTGTGAACCTGCGCTTCTGATCCCTCCGCGCCCGGAACTCCCCGGCCTCCCGGCTCGATCCGCGCAGCCGCACAGCCGCACAGCGGCCGCACGCCCGGACGGTGAGCTTCGGTTCCGCCCGGATGCGGCGTCCCGGCCGAAGCAGGGGATTTCACCAGGCCGCATGCCTCCGGGCATCGCCGGAGCGGGGAAACGCACGTTTCCGCCGAGCCGGACGACGGCGCGACCCGGCCGACCCGGACCGGCAGACGCAAAAAGCGAACTTACGGTTTGTTTCTGCGCGCGACTTTGCTTATCTTTGCGGTGCGCGACCGTCGGAGGTCGTGCACCGCAAAATTTTTCCGCCGCAAGGTCGCGGACGGTGCGGGGCGCCCGATACGCCTGCGCCGACCGCCCGAAACGGAGGATTGCGGCCACATAAGGCTCCATAGTTCAAGGGATAGAACGAGGGTTTCCTAAACCCTAAATTCGCGTTCGAGTCGCGGTGGGGCTACAAACCGGCGGATGTGCGTCCGCGCAACACTCCTGCGGCTTCCGCTATCGGAAGCCGCATTTTTTTCGTGCGTATGCTCCGGCAAAATCGGGCACGGCTCCGGCACGCACCCGCGAACTCCGCCGCAGCCGGCAGACCCGCAGCTCATCCGTGCATTCGAGGAAATCCCCGGTCGTCCGCCCGCCTGCCGTGCTGCCTTCCGCGACAAATCAGCCGGCGCACCGGCGCCGGCCGCACACCAATGCACACCGCCTCCGCAACGAAAGCGAAAACGCGCACCGGCGCCGGCCCCTCGCGACGAATCCGCGGGCGCACAGTAGAATTCGGAGTAGAAACGAAGAATCAGAGTCGGTCGATCACCTGCTGTATCGTGCGGAACACCCCGTCGCGACGCGGACGCGTGCGGAGGTTAAACGCCACCAGGCTGCGGAACGCCTCGGGCGCGCGACGCTGGAGCAGCCTCACGCCGCCGTAGACGCCCCACGTAAAGAAGAGCCCCGCCAGCGTCACCAGCCACACCTGCCCCTCGGGCGACAGGCCGCGGCAGGCCGCGCAGGCCCACAGCAACACGACCAGCGCGTTGCATGTCAGCACGAGAAAGGTCGTGACGATGTGCGAGTTGCCCATCTCGATGAAGAGGTGGTGGAGGTGCGTCTTGTCGGGATGGAACGGCGACTGCCCGCGCAGCATGCGCATGCACATGACGCGCACCGTGTCGAACACGGGAATCGAGAGCACGGCCAGCGTGAAAGCCACGACCGAGAGGCCGCGGGTGTCGAACAGCTGCCCGATTTGCGCCGACTGCACGGTCCGCATGACGAATACCGACATCACCACGCCCATGACGAGCGTGCCGCCGTCGCCGATATACATTTTCGACCTGAGGCCGAAGACGTTGTGCATGAAAAAGGGGATGAGCGCACCGACCGTGGAGAACGCCAGCACGCCGAGCGCCAGGCTGCTGCCGCTGCGCAGGAACACGGTGCCGAATATGAGGCTGGCCATGATGCAGAAGCCCGACGAGAGGCCGTCCACGCCGTCGATCAGGTTCAGGGCATTGATGATTCCCACGCATGCGAAGATCGTGAGCGGCACCGCGACCGCGCGGGGCAGGCCCCACACGCCCCACAGACCGTGGAGGTTGTCCAGACCGTAGTCGCCCGCGAAGATCAACAGGCACACGGCGAAGATCTGCGACACGAAACGCGTGGAGGGACGCAGGTTCAGAATGTCGTCCATCGTACCCGTATAGAGCATGATCATCATGGCGGCGATCACCACGAAGAGCGACGAGCAGTCGCCCACCATATCGAGAATGGCCGTGCTGAGGATAATGCCGAAGAAGACCAGCACGCCGCCCAGAATCGCCACGGGCTCCTTTTGGAGCTTGCGGGCATTGGGCTTGTCCACGATTTGCTTGAGCTTGGCGATCCGCACGATATGCGGATGCATGAACCCCACCGCGACGAGCGCGATCACGAGGGACGACAGGATGAGCAATGTCTTGTGCATGGCAAAAAAATCAATGGGGGGGGGGATTTTCAGCCCCCTGGTTAATAGTTTTCACTCCGGTCCTGCCGGAATCCCATACGGCCCGCCTCAAGCGTTACCGGCCCTTGCGACGGCGCCCCATCGGTTTTTCCGCCGAACACACCACGGCGGAGAGGAAGCGCGGCCGCCGCCCGGCACACCGGGCTCCGTTCCGCCATCCGAAACCGCACAAAAATAGTCATAATATCCGAGACCGCAAAATTTCCCGCTCCAAATTCGCTCATTCCAAATACGATGCCGCCGGCCGGCGGTCGCGGGGCCGTCGCAGGGCCGACGCAAGACGGTCACCGGGCCGGCGCGGGGCGGTCACGGGGCGGCTGCAAGATGGTCACGTGGCCGTTATGGGACGGTTACGGGGCCGTTATGGGACGGTTATGGGACGGTTACGGCGCGCCGATGCACCCGGACATGCGGCCCCGCCGCGCGCGGACGAAGAAAGAGCGGCGAAGATTTGGCAAACCGGGAAATAGATTGTACTTTTGCGTCGGAGGGATGGCAGAGTGGTCGATTGCGGCGGTCTTGAAAACCGTTGAGCTGCAAGGCTCCGGGGGTTCGAATCCCTCTCCCTCCGCTGACAACCTTAGTTATTAAGGTTTTACAAGCAAGGCACCCAAAAAGGAACCCAATTTAAGGCCCTTTTGGGTGCTTTTCTTTTCCGCCACTAAAACAACTTCCGAAAGAACGCGGCTACGGCTCTAAATACTTTCGCCTTCCGAAGGAAGAAAAAAGCGACCGCCAAAAGTAGCAAAATTCCGAAAATATAACGCCACCTGTAAGGGTCGGCCGCCGGTTCCTCGGTAACGTCTATTTCCGTATCGCTATCCGTATTTACTTCTTCCGTCTTCGTCGCTTCCTCCTTTTGTTCGGTCTGCGTAACCCCGGCCGCTTCGCTCTTTTGTTTCATTGTGTAGCTCTCGATGCTTTTAATAGCTCCGCGCTTACCTGTATCGGGGGGCCGTTTCTCTTTCGGTTCTTTCGTTCTGTTCTTGGGCGTATCTGCAACCGGATTAGACGGCCCGCCCGTTGCAGTAGTGTCCGGCTTTGTTTCCTGTTTATCGGGTTCCGGTGGGAAAAACTCGATTTTCGTATAGGTATTTTCTACGTCTTCCGTCTTGGTCGTGTCTACCCGGTGGAAAATTTCGCCGGCAGTCGTTTCCGTCCGTTTTTCCTCGACGTTAGTTTTTTCCTTTGTCTTGCTTGCCAACTTTCGCGGCGAAGCACAACCGGCAATAAGGAAAGCCAAAAGGAAGCTAAAAACAGCCCTTGCGGCCGCAGCCCGCGGGCGGATGAGGTTATGGCATTTGGACGAAGAACCGTAACTATGTCGTTCAGCGGGTTGCGGCCAATTTTTGCGATCGGGGGTTCTGCGGGAGCGGTTTGCGGCTCTTTTGAAAGCCGCGCGGGCCTGCGGTGCCCCGGCGGATGGGTTTGCGGCGAGCCGCGCGGACTCTGTGGCGCTCCGGAGGATGGTCTTGCGGAGACGGTTTGCGGCTCTTACGAGCCGCGCGGGCCGCAGCCTCCGCACGCGGAGGCCCGCCACTTCGCTGACGCTCCGTGCGGACACTCCGCAGGCTGCCACCCACCGTCGCAAACCGCCTCTTTTCCGCACTTCGGCTGCGCCGCGGCCGCTCCCGTGCGGCAAAATGCGCGCAAGCTTGCATTTGCGCACGATTTTTCGTAACTTTGGCTTCGTTATACCGCAAACCAACGAAAAACGCATAAGCACATGTTTTCAGCACAGACCTACGCCGCACGCCGCCACGAGCTGCGCACGCGCATCGGATCGGGCCTCATCCTGCTGCCCGGCAATCCGCTTACGCCCAACAACTACCCCAATAACGCCTACTACTTCCGCCAGGATTCGTCGTTCCGCTACTACTTCGGGCTGAACGTGCCGGGCGTCGCGGGAGTCATCGACGCCGACTCGGGCGAGGAGGCGCTCTACGGCGACGACTTCACCGTGGAGGACATCATCTGGACCGGCCCGCAGCCCACGCTGCGCGAGATGGGCGCCGAGGTCGGCGTCGGCGCAACGCACCCCATGGCCGAATTGCAGCCCCGCCTTGCGCGCGCCATCGCCCAGGGCCGCCGCATCCACTACCTGCCGCCCTACCGCGGCGAGACGAAGCTCCAGCTCTCGGCGCTGCTGGGCATCGCGCCGGCCATGCTCCACGACTACAAGTCGGTAGAGCTGATGATGGCCGTGGCCGAAATGCGCGAGAAGAAGAGCGCCGAGGAGATCGAGGCCCTCGAACGGGCCTTCGGCATCGGCTACCGCATGCACACCACAGCCATGCGGATGTGCCGCCCGGGCGTTGTGGAGCGCGAAATCGCGGGTGCCATCGAGGGCATCGCCAAATCCTACGGCCAGGGGGTGTCGTTCCCCTCGATCGTGTCGCAGCACGGCGAGACGCTGCATAACCTCAACGCCGACGGGGTGCTGGAGGAGGGCCGCCTGCTGTTGTGCGACGCCGGCGGCGAGAGCTGCGAGGGCTACTGCTCCGACCACACGCGAACGTACCCCGTGAGCGGCCGGTTCACGCAGAAACAGAAGGACGTATACAACATCGTGCTGGCGGCGCACGACCGCGTGGCCGAGATCGTGAAGCCCCATATGATGTACCGCGAGGTGCACGAAACCGCCTACCTCACCCTCGCCGAGGGACTCATCGGCCTCGGGCTGCTGCACGGCACGGCCGCCGACGCCGTGGCTTCGGGTGCCATGACGATGCTCATGCCCCACGGTCTGGGCCACGGCATGGGCATGGACGTGCACGACTGCGAGGCGATGGGCGAACGCAGCTTCGACTTCTCATCGATCGCCGAACGCGCCGCACGCTCGGCCACCTGCATCTACCGCGCGGCCTGGCGTCTGGAGCCGGGCACGGTGCTGACCGACGAACCGGGACTCTACTTCATCCCCGCGCTGATCGACAAGTGCCGCGCCGAGGGCAAATATGCGGGCATCGTCGATTACGACGCTCTGGAGGCCTACCGCGACTTCGGCGGCATCCGCATCGAGGACGACCTGCTGGTGACCGAAACGGGCAACCGCATGCTGGGCGACCGCAAGATCCCCGTGACGGTCGAGGAGCTGGAAGCCGTGGTCGGAAAATAATCCCCGCGGCACGGACCGCAGGGCCTGCCGGGGCTCCTGCGGTCCGCGTCCGGAAAAACGCATGCCGATGAAAACCGTCGTTCTGTTTCCTACCGTCGAGGAGGGCAAGGAGTTCATCCTCGGAGAACCGTCCGTGGCCACTTTCGTCTCGGGCGTGGGTGCCGCGGAGACCGCCGCCGCCGTGGTGCGGGCCGTACGGGCCAAGAAACCCGACCTGGTGCTTCTGGCGGGCATCGCCGGCGCCTACGACCGCACGATCCCCGTAGGCACGGTGTTCGAGGTGACGAGCGAGCGCACAGCGGCACTGCCCGCGCGCTACCGTGCGGAGTACACGGTGCCTCCGGTGACGGACCTGCCCGAAGCCGCGTCGAACACCTCCGACCGCATGGGCACCGAGGCGGAGGGCGCCCGACTCGAAAACATGGAGGGCGCCGCGCTCTTCGCCGCATGTGCGGCGCTGGGGGTCCGGTGCTGCGAAATACGAGCCGTGGCAAACTACGTGGGCGACCCGTTCGAGCAGTGGAACATCCCCTGCGCCGTGGCCAACCTCACCGAGACGCTGCGCGACCTCTTCGCCGACGCGGAGTAGGCCGCGGACAGTGCGGACTTTCCTGCGGCACGACCGACGTGCGGAAACGTTCCGCACCGCACCGCCGGGCAAGAGTTTTTCCGACCCTCCGGACGCAGCGCCGGAGCGTGAAATCCCAGCCGGGAAACGAATGTTCCCGTCAGGCCGAGCGCGGCACCGAACACGGTCCGGGCATTGTCCTGGCGCGAAAGCGACCGGCCCGCGACTGTCCGTGCAGCGCACGCAAGCACCGGCCGTGCGATAAAAACAAACGACCATGCACCTCGAATTATCCATCTCCCCCTGTCCCAACGACACCTTTATGTTCGATGCGCTGCTCGGCGGCCGCATCGACTGCGAAGGGCTGACGTTCGCCCCCGCATTCCACGACATCGAGGAGCTGAACCGCGCCCTGCGCGACGCCGCACCCGGTGCGGGCCCCGACATGAGCAAGGTCAGCTGCGCCCTGCTGCCCGAAATCGCCGACCGCTACGAAGTGCTCGACAGCGGCGCGGCGCTCGGACGCGGCAACGGCCCCCTGCTCGTACGGCGCCGCGGCGACCGCACGCCCCTGCGGCACGTTGCCGTGCCGGGCCTGCACACCACGGCCAACGCCCTCCTGCGGCTGCTCCATCCCGAGATCATGGAACGCACGCCCGTGCTCTTCTCCGAAATCGCTGCCGCCGTCGAACGCGGCGACTACGACGCGGGGGTGCTTATCCACGAGGGGCGCTTCGTCTTCGGCGACCGCAACCTCGAACGGGTCGCCGACCTCGGCGAGGAGTGGGAGGCCCGCACGGGACTGCCCCTGCCGCTCGGCGCCATCGTCGTGCGGCGCACGCTGCCCGAAGCCGTGCGCCGGCGGTGTGCCGCGGTGCTGCGCCGCAGCATCGAGTACGCTTTCGCCCACCCCGGGGCCTCGCGGCCCTTCGTCCGGGCCCATGCCCGGGAGCTGGACGACGCCGTGACCGACGCCCACATCGCACTCTTCGTGAACGAATACTCGCTCTCGCTCGGTGCGGAAGGACGCCGCGCCCTCGAAACCCTCGCCCCCGGCGCTCTCGGAACACCCGGAACGCCGGACGCATCCGCCGCCGAATAGCCGCGCTCCCCGGCTATTATATATAGGTCCCGCACACCGCGCCCTGCCCCCCCGCATGCGGCCGGTGCGGAAGCCGCGGCCGGCCCGCACCCCGCCGCAGCGCACGGAATGCGAAAAGTCCTCCGCACGAACGATTTTTCCCGCACGAAGCTTGGATATGTCGAATTTTTCGTATATTTATAGTCGGCAACACCCCGCAGCGGGAATGCCGTGCGAAAAACCTATAAACTTCAAGCGATATGAAAAATTATTCAGCCAAGGAGATCAAGAACATCGTTCTGATCGGCGCTCCGGGAACGGGAAAGACCACGCTTGCCGAGGCCATGGCCTACGAGGGCAAAGTGATCGACCGCAGGGGTGGCATCGAAACGAACAACACGCTGTCGGACAACACCGACATCGAGCACGAATACAAACGTTCGATCTACTCGACCATCCTCTTCACGGAGTTCATGGATCGCAAACTCAATATCATCGACTGCCCCGGTTCGGACGACTTCTGCGGCAGCCTCTTCTCCGCATTCAAGGTCGGCGACGTGGGCGTGTGCCTCTTCAATGCCCAGAACGGCTGGGAGGTGGGCAGCGAGATCCAGGCCCGCTATGCGCGCGCGCTGAACAAGCCCGTCATCGGCGTCATCAACCAGCTCGACGCCGACAAGGCCTCGTTCGAGGCCACGCTCGACTCGATCCGCGCCGCTTCGCGCGTGAAACCCGTCATCGTGCAGTATCCCGTCAATCAGGGCGCCGGATTCGACGCTTTCATCGACGTGCTGCTCATGAAGATGTACCGCTTCAAGGACCACGACGGCCACCGCGAGGAGCTGGAGATTCCGGCTTCGGAGCTCGAACGCGCCCAGGCCCTCAACAAGGAGCTGGTCGAAGCGGCCGCCGAGCACGACGAAGCGCTCATGGAGCTCTACTTCGAGAAGGGCACCCTCACGCAGGACGACATCCGCAACGGACTGAAAATCGGCCTTGCGAACCGCGAAGTGCTGCCCATCTTCTGCACCAGCGGCAAGCGCGACATCGGCACCAAGCGACTCATGGAGTTCATCATCAACGTGGCCCCCGGCCCGCTGAAGGCACCGAAGTTCCTTACCGTCGAGGGCGAGGAGGTGGCCGCCGACGCCGAGCAGCCGGCCGTGGCGTTCGTATTCAAGAGCCAGCTCGAACAGCACATCGGCGAAATATCCTACTTCCGCGTGATCCGCGGCCGCATCGCCGAAGGCATGGAGCTGGTCAATGCGCGCACGGGCAACAAGGAGAAGCTCTCGCAGCTCTTCGCCGTGGCGGGCAAGAACCGCATCAAGGTCACGGAGCTCTCGGCCGGCGACATCGGCTGCACCGTGAAGCTGAAGGGCACGCGCACCAACGACACGCTGTGCGCCCCCGGCGCCCCCGTGCGGATCGAGCCGATCGTCTTCCCCGAGCCGCGCTACCGCGCCGCCGTCAAGGCCAAGGAGCAGGGCGACGAGGAGAAGCTGGGCAAGGCGCTCAACGACGCCAAATACGAAGACCCCACGATCCTCGTGGACTACTCCAAGGAGCTCAAGCAGACCATCGTGCAAGGTCAGGGCGAACACCACCTGAACATCCTGCGCTCGCGCATCGCCGCCGAGACCAAGATCCAATACGACTACATCGCGCCGCGCATACCTTACCGCGAGACGATCACCAAGGTGTCGCAGGCCGACTACCGCCACAAGAAGCAGTCGGGCGGCGCCGGACAGTTCGGCGAGGTGCACATGATCGTGGAGCCCTACTGCGAGGGCATGCCCGAACCGAAGAACTACAAGGTGCCGGGCAAGGGCGACATGGTGGTGAACGTCAAGACCAAGGAGGAGTACGACCTGCCGTGGGGCGGCAAGTTGCAGTTCTACAGCGCCATCGTGGGCGGCGCCATCGACGCGCGCTTCATGCCGGCCATCCTCAAGGGCATCATGGAGAAGATGGACGAGGGTCCGCTGACAGGCTCCTACGCCCGTGACATCCGCGTGGTGATCTACGACGGCAAGATGCATCCGGTGGACTCGAACGAGATTTCATTCAAGCTGGCGGCCCGCAACGCCTTCAAGGAGGCGTTCCGCAACGCCGGCCCCAAGATCATGGAGCCGATCTACTCGGTCGAGGTCCTCACGCCCAGCGAATACATGGGCGCCGTGATGAGCGACCTTCAGAACCGCCGCGCGATGATCGAAGGCATGGAGTCCGACAAGGGCTTCGACCGACTCAACGCCCGCGTGCCGCTGGCCGAACTCTATCGCTACTCCACGACCCTCTCGTCGCTCACCTCGGGATCGGCGACCTACTCGATGAAGTTCGCATCCTACGAGCAGGTGCCCGCCGACGTGCAGGAGAAGCTGCTCAAGGCCTACAACGACACCGACGAGGAGTAATACCCGTCATTCGACACGGACGGGACGGATGCCGCGGCATCCGTCCCTCTTTTTTCGGTCGTTTTCCCGTTACGGCAGCCGCCGCGCCCACCCGGCCCTGACGAATACGTTTTCACAGCCGTTTTCCCGCCTCGGCAACGCCCGGACTGCGCTTTCGTTCGCTTGCCTCCGCCCCACGGCATGCAGCGCATGCGCTGCGTGCCGAACATACCGCGCCGGACCGGCTCGCACCTCCCGCACACGCGTCCCCCGAGGGCTGTACGCCCGGCACGAAACGGCCCGGCCCGCCGGCCGATATTCCGTTCGGACCTAATTATCGTGTTTTCGGACCAAAGTATTCCGAAGCACTTGACAATAGGAAACAATTTTCTATCTTTGTTCACGAAACGACCGCGTTCTTTCCATATTTCGCTGAAATCGCGATTGCATCTTCGGATTCTGAAACGGGAAAATTTGGAGTAATTGAAAAGATGCACGTCGTCCCATAGGGGCGCACTGTGCTTATTCAATTACGGTAATCCCGTACCGAGAATCGTAAGGACGGTGCCCCCTTTACGGAAATTCTGTTCGAAACAATCATATCCGCAGGGAGTGACGCCTCCTTTCCGCCGCTGCAATCCGTTTCCGAATGGATTGCAGCGGCAATTTTCACTCCTCCTGCCGCCGAGCCCCCCGCAACAACACCTCCCCCGTATTTCTTTTGCCGCGAACGTTCCTCCCGTTCGTTCGCTCACCCCGCACGAAGGTTCCCTCACTTCCGGACTATTTCGCAAAAAGAAAATCCACAGAATGTTTGTTTTGCCGCAGAAAAACTCCTATCTTTACAACACAGGAAAATCCACCCGACGGGCGCCTCGACTTCAAACCCGTCGCAAACGTAAAACGCCTATGAAAAAGTATTTCTACATCTTGCTCTCGCTGGCCGTGCTGGCGACTGCATGTAATGGTTCCGACCAGGGCACAGACGACCCGAACAAGGGCAACCAGAACATTCCTAACAAAGGAGGAACGGGCGATCCCGTCACTCTTCCGCACTATGTATTGCACTACATGGTAGCCGAGGAGTTTCATGCGGCATACAGTCGGTCGAGCTCAAAAATCTCCGTGGTGGCCTCCAAGGGTACGCACATATCGTATGACGACGATACCCCGAACGAATACGAGGCATTGTGCGAAGCTCGCGGCGACAAGGGCTACGACAAGCCGCGCATCATGTGGAACATGCCGGGCATCATAGATTACACCTACCTGGCCGACGACATCGCTGCGATCGACCTCGTCGCTGACCGTGAGTGGAACGAAATCGCCCCCGGCGAGTCGTGGAACGAATTCTGCTGGCTGAAAACGGCCTCCGCACGACGCCACATCGAAAGCGGGTATACCTACACGTACGATTGGACACAGTATCCGCCCTATTTCGAAGAAGACGGCTCCCTCAACTTCATTAATTACTGCTCCGAACTCGAACCGATCACGAAACCGCTGACCGAATGTACCGCGGAGGATCTGCAACTGATATGGCTCCCCGAAGAGATGGCGGTATTCGATCTCTATCTTACGGACGGACCGTTCCGGATCGAGGATTACCGCCTCACGCTCCGCATCACCACTGCGAGCGGAACGGTATTCGATACGCCTGTAAAGATCATCTAATCCAGATCGACTCGCTTTTTAACCGTTTCTCCGAACCTCTTGCGGAGAAACGGTTTTTTCATTCGACAGTAAAAATTCTTTTCACAAAACGTTTGTCGTTTCGCAAAAAAACAGCTATCTTTACAACATAGGAAAATCCACCCGACGGGCGCCTCGACTACAAACCCGTCGCAAACGTAAAACGCCTATGAAAAAGTATCTCTACTTCTTGCTCTCGCTGGCCGTGCTGGCGACCGCATGCGATAGTTCCGACAAGCCGACCGAGGAAGACAATCATCAGCCGATCGTAGTTCCGCACTATGTGCTTTTTTACATAGAAGAACCCGTCTTCCAGGCATCTTATTCTACCACCCTGAAATACATTAGCCTACAACACGTTGAAGGAAAACTTAAATCATATCTCGACGACAACTCCGCCGAATACGAAGCATTATGCGTAAAACGAGGCGATGTGAATTATGATACTCCCCGAAACTTGCCTTATGGTCCCGGCGTTAGAGGTGCTTTCATGCACTATATGTATCTTGCCGACGATATTACAGCAATCGACCTTACAGCAGACCGCGAATGGAACGGAATCGCCCCCGGTGAATCATGGAATGCTTTCTGTCGGATCGAAACCACATCGGCACGTCGGCACATCGAGAGCGGATATACCTATAATTACGACTGGAGCACGATGCCCGAAGAATTCTCAGACCGGGGTAGCATATTCTATAAGGCCGTCCAGCCCGAACTCGAACCGATCACGAAGCTGCTGAGCGATTGCACGAAAGAGGATCTGTCGTTCATTTGGCTTCCGGACTCCGGGAAATACGGTAGTCAAGATATTCTCAGACTACACCTCACTGAAGCACCCGAATCCATATCGGAGTATGGACTTACGCTCCGCATCACCACCGCGAGCGGAGCCGTGTACGACGTACCAGTCGAGTAAGGAGCCCAAGCTCCTGTATCCATCCGACCAGCGGAGCGCACCGAATGCATTTTCGGTGCGCTCCGCAGTTTTTCCCGCATCCGCACGACCGACGATTCGTGTTAAATTTTCGTTAATATTGGCAATATCGGGAAGATCGGTCTCGAATTTGGCGTAATTTTGGACAGCAAAAATTACGCAGCCATGAGCGAAATCTACACAGTCATCGTCGTCATTCTGGGCATTCTCGCAGTCTCGGGCCTCTTCGTCGGCGTAACCAACGACGCCGTGAACTTCCTCACGTCGGCCATCGGCTCCAAAGCCGCACCCATGAAAACCATCCTCGGCGTGGCATCGGTGGGCATCCTGCTCGGCGTGGTCACGTCGAGCGGCATGATGGAGGTGGCCCGCAGCGGCATGTTCAACCCCGGGCTCTTCACGTTCCACGAAGTGATGATGCTCTACCTGGGCGTGATGTTCGCCAACATCATCCTGCTCGATCTCTACAACTCGTGGGGTCTGCCCACCTCGACCACCGTGTCGCTCGTCTTCTGCCTCCTGGGCTCGGCCATCGCCGTCTCGATCTACAAAATATCGAACGACCCCACCGTCGGCGCCGCCGAAATCGGCCACTACATCAACGCCACGCGTGCCCTGGGCATCGTCTCGGCCATCCTGCTGTCGGTGGTCATCGCCTTCACGTGCGGCACGGCGATCATGTACCTCTCGCGCCTCATCTTCACCTTCCGCTACATCGCCCTCTTCCGCCGCTACGGCTCGCTGTGGTGCGGCGCCTCGCTCACGGCCATCGTCTACTTCGCCGTCTTCAAGGGGCTCAAGAACGCACTGCGCGACAACACGTTCCTCGATTTCGTGGATCACCACCTCGCCCTGGCGCTGCTCATCTGCTGGGCGGCCTGCACGCTGCTGCTCTTCATCGTGCAGCGCATGAAGATCAACATCCTGCGCATCACGATCCTCTCGGGCACCTTCGCCCTCGCCCTCGCTTTCGCGGGCAACGACCTGGTGAACTTCATCGGCGTGCCGGTCGCCGGCTTCGACGCCTACGGCATCGCACGCGAGGCGGGCAGCACCACGATGCTCATGGAGGCGCTCAACGAGAACGTTCCGGCCAACTTCCTCATCCTGCTGGCAGCGGGCGCCGTGATGATCCTCACGCTGTGGACCTCGAAAAAGGCGCTCCACGTGACCGAAACCGAACTCTCGCTCACGGCGCAGGGCGACGACGGTTCGACGCAGTACGGCTCGTCGGCCTTCTCGCGCACGATCGTGCGCGCGGCCCTCGGCATCAATGCCGGCATGGAGCGGATCTTCCCCGAACGGTTCCGCACAGCCGTCGCCAAACGCTTCGAAATCGAGGACGTGGAGCACTCGGGCGCCCCCTTCGACATGATCCGCGCCACGGTGAACCTCACCACCTCGGCCCTGCTGATTTCGGTGGCCACGTCGCTCAAACTGCCTCTTTCGACCACCTACGTGTGCTTCATGGTGGCCATGGGTTCGTCGCTCGCCGACCGCGCCTGGGGCCGCGAGAGCGCCGTCTACCGCATCTCGGGCGTCATGACCGTGGTCGCAGGCTGGTTCGTCACGGCGCTCGGCGGCTTCCTGATCGCTTTCGTGGTCGGCCTGGCGCTGATCTACGGCGGCACCCCCGCATTCGTCATAGTGACGGTGCTCTGCGGCTACATGCTCGTGCACAGCAACCTGCCCAAGAAAAAGGGCGCCGAAGCCGCGAAAGCAGCCAAACCCCAGACCAAGGAGACCATCATCGCCAACCTCACGGAGGAGGTGAGCCGCACGATGGATGCGGCCACGCAGATCTACGACCGCACGCTCATCGGCGTCTTCAAGGAGAACCGCAAGGTGCTGCGCGACATGGTGAAGGAGTCGAACGACCTCTTCTACCAGGCACGCGAACGCAAATATTCGCTCATGCCAACGCTCCGCAAGCTCCAGAGCAGCGACGTGGACACGGCGCACTACTACGTGCAGGTGGTCGATTACCTGAACGAGATGACCAAGGCGCTGATGCACATCACGCGTCCGGCGTTCGAACACATCGACAACAACCACGAGGGCCTCTCGAAGGAGCAGACCGACGACCTGATGCACATCAACGACGACGTGGAGTCGATCTACCGCCACATCAACCACATGCTCGGCACGGGCGACTTCTCGGACATCGAGATGGTGCTCTCGCTGCGCGACCAGCTCTTCGAGTCGATCGCCGACGCCATCAAGTCGGAGCTCACACGCATCAACAACGCCCAGTCGAACACCAAGGCCAGCATGCTCTACCTCACGATCCTCAACGAGACCAAGAGCATGGTCCTCCAGTCGCGCAACCTGCTCAAGTCGCAGCAGTACTTCCTGCGGCACAAGGGCGCCACGACCCTCTGGATCAAGAAATAAAACTCCGCATAGCGGCCTTGCTCACCGCACCTACCGCCCGCACAAACGACGCAACATGGACATAGCACAAAACAAACGACGCGAAAACATCGCCGAATACATTCTCTACCTCTGGCAGCTGGAGGACCTGCTGCGGGCGCTCCAGTTCAGCCCCGAGGCGATTTACAGCCAGCTGATCGAGCCGCGCAAGGACATCGCCGAAGAGCAGCGCCCCGTGTTTCTGCTCTGGTACCTCGACATCGCGGGGCTTCTGCGCCGCGAGGGCAAGGAGGAGAAGGGACACCTCGAACACACGCTGCACCTGATCGCCGACCTCCACGACCTGCACCTGCGGCTGCAACAGCTCCCCGTCGGTGCGCACTACCGCGCGACCTTCGCGCGGCTCGAACCCCACCTGCCCCAGTTGCGGCGCATCGTGGGCAATCCGGGCATGAGCGACACCGAGCTCTGCTTCCGCGCGCTCTACGCCGCCATGCTCTACCGCATCCGCGGCGAGGGCGACAAAACCGCGGTGCACGACACCATCGAGTACATTTCGCCCGTGATCGCCGAACTGGCCGATCTCTACCGCAAGGTCGAAACCGGAGAGATCGACCTCTACAAGACGGAGTGACGCCCCGAGGCACGAAAAAACCGCCCGTTTTTTTTGTAAATAATAAAATTTCGTCTACCTTTGCAATCCGCAAAAGCGCATAAAACAATAAAACCGATATAGCTATGGCAATGAAACGTACTTTCCAGCCTTCGCGCCGGAAAAGAATCAACAAGCACGGCTTCCGTCAGAGAATGGCGACCGCCAACGGCCGCAAGGTCCTGGCCGCACGTCGTGCGAAAGGTCGCAAGAAGCTGACCGTATCGGACGAATCGACGTTCAAATACGCTTAAGGTCCGAACAGAGGGGCTTCGGCGACGAATCCCATAGCAACGGAGGCGCTTGCGCCTCCGTTGCTGTTTCCGTATGTCCGGCACACCCTTCCCCGACGCACGACCGCCGCCCCGCCTCCCGCCGAAGCATACACCGAGGCACGCGCGACCAACCATCACCCCGAAACGCATCCCCAGCAGCGCACGCCCCTCCGAACAAGCGGACAAGCGTCCGCACGCCGCAGCCGCGCATACGGAAAAGCAGCGAAAAGCCGCCGGAGCGTTTCGCCTTTTCGACGGAAATTCTTACCTTTGGTAAAAATTTCACGTCATGGCAATTTTTCAGGTCGAGGGCGGACACCGGCTCCACGGAGCGATCACGCCCCAGGGCGCCAAGAACGAGGCGCTGCAAATACTCTGCGCCACACTGCTCACCCCCGAGCGGGTTACGGTCCGCAACGTGCCGCGCATCATCGACGTACTGCAACTCATCGAGCTGCTCGAACACATGGGCGTGGAGGTGACCCACCCCGAGGAGAACACCTACACGTTCTGCGCCCGCGAACTCGACTTCGACTACATACGCAGCGACGACTACCGCAAGCGCTGCACGCGGCTGCGCGGCTCGGTGATGCTCATCGGCCCCATGCTGGCCCGCTACGGCGTGGGTTACGTGCCGCGTCCGGGCGGCGACAAGATCGGCCGCCGGCGCCTCGACACCCACTTCATCGGCTTCCGGAAGCTCGGCGCGCGCTTCGACTTCGACGCCGCGACCGAGGGCGGATTCTACACGGTCGAGGGCCGCGACCTGCGGGGCACCTACATGCTCCTCGACGAAGCCTCGGTGACGGGCACGGCCAACATCATCATGGCCGCCGTGCTGGCCAAGGGCACCACCACGATCTACAACGCGGCGTGCGAACCCTACATCCAGCAGTTGTGCCGCATGCTCAACCGCATGGGCGCCCGCATCTCGGGCATCGCCTCGAACCTGCTGACCATCGAGGGCGTGGAGTCGCTCGGCGGCACGGAGCACACGATGCTTCCCGACATGATCGAGGTCGGCAGCTTCATCGGCATGGCCGCCATGACGCAGTCGGAGCTGACGATCCGCAACGTATCGTTCGAGAACCTGGGCATCATCCCGGCGCAGTTCGCACGCATGGGCATCCGCTTCGAACAGCGGGGCGACGACCTTTACATCCCCTCGCAGGAGCATTACGGCATCGAGAGTTTCATCGACGGCTCGATCATGACCATCGCCGACGCGCCGTGGCCGGGGCTGACGCCCGACCTGCTGTCGATCTTCCTGGTGGTGGCCACGCAGGCCAGGGGCTCGGTGCTGATCCACCAGAAGATGTTCGAAAGCCGCCTCTTCTTCGTGGACAAGCTGATCGACATGGGTGCCCAGATCATCCTCTGCGACCCCCACCGGGCCACGGTCATCGGCCACGACCACCGCATACGGCTGCGGGCCACGCGCATGACCTCGCCCGACATCCGTGCCGGCGTGGCGCTGCTGATCGCCGCCATGAGTGCGGAGGGATGCAGCACGATCCAGAACATCGAGCAGATCGACCGCGGCTACCACGACATCGAAACCCGTCTGAACGCGCTCGGTGCCCGCATCACGCGCCTCGACGACTGTCAGTAAACCGGATAGGAGCCATGTTTCTGGAAAACGCAAACCGCAAGGGCTGGATCGAAGTAGTGTGCGGCTCGATGTTCTCGGGCAAGACCGAGGAGCTGATCCGCCGCCTCAAACGCGCCCAGTTCGCCAATCAGAAAGTCGAAATCTTCAAGCCCCGCATCGACGTGCGCTACTCGGAGGAGCAGGTCGTGTCGCACGACGCGAACGCCATCCGCTCCACGCCGGTCGATTCGCCGCAGAACATCCTGCTCATGTCCGCGGGCGTGGACGTGGTGGGCATCGACGAGGCGCAGTTCTTCGACGAGAGCATCGTCGGGGTGTGCCGCGAGCTGGCCGACAACGGCGTGCGGGTCATCGTCGCGGGACTCGACATGGACTACACGGGCCGCCCCTTCGGTCCGATGCCCGCACTGATGGCCACGGCCGAGTACGTCACCAAGGTGCACGCCATCTGCGTGCGCTGCGGCAACCTGGCCAACCATTCGCACCGCCTCACGCAGGACGAAAAGCAGGTGATGCTCGGCGCACAGGAGACCTACGAGCCCATCTGCCGCCACTGCTTCGCCGCGCTCCGGCGCAAGCAGTAACCCCGCCCGGCATCCGCACGCAGGACTGCCGCCGCATCTTCCGCCCCGCCCTCCGCTCCCGGAACGGCGGGGCGGAGGCGTCTTCACCCACGCCACATTCGGCCCGGCTCATCTTCCCGCACGCTTCGCCGCCGAAAAAAGGCACGCACGAACCCCGCACCCCTTCATTCCCGGGCATCCGAAACCGCACGGCCCTCGGGCAAACAGTCGCGCGGGCGGCCGCGGCTGCCGGCATCGAAACAGGCGGCCGTCGGGTTCCCCGGCCGAAACAGCGAAAACGAACCGTCGCGGAGCTCCTCCGGTCCGAGCAGCTCCGCGACGGTATCTTTCTCCGCACCTCTCAGCGGTTGCGCACGACCGCGGCACGGCGGCGCCGCAACACCCGCACGACCTCGCCGCCGAACGCGAGGAGCGACGTGCCGCCGATCACCCAGGCCCACTGCGCAAAGGTGAGGGGCACCGTGCGGAACACGCCGCCGCCGAACTCCACGATCAGCACCTGTCCGACCCCTATGGCCAGCAGGATAAGCAGAAATTCGCGGCAGCCCCGCCACTGTGCGAAGACGGAACTTCGGGTCTCGAAACCCTTGGCATTGAACATATTCCAGAACTGAAGGAAGACGAAGACCGAGAAGAAGAGCGTCTGCTCCACGGGCGTCATGCCACCCGTGCCGACCTCCCACGCGAAAAGCATGGCCAGCAGCACGGCCGTGATGACGCCGCCGCACACGAGGAGCGTGCGGGCCATGGCCGGCGTGATGATGAACTCGTCGCCCGAGCGGGGCGGATCGGCGAGCACCGCGGGGTCGGGCGGCAGCGACGACATGGCCATCGCGGCGAAAGTATCCATGATGATATTGACCCACAGAATCTGCACCACGGTGAGCGGCAGGTCGTGACCGAGCACCGCCCCCACGAGGCATACGACGATCGCGGCGAAGTTGATCGTGAGCTGGAAGAGCACGAAGCGCTGGATGTTGCGGTAGAGCGAACGCCCCCACAGCACGGCTGTGACGATCGAGGCGAACGAGTCGTCGATGAGCGTGATATCCGAGGCATCCTTCGCCACCGAGGTGCCGCTGCCCATCGAGAGTCCCACCTGCGCGAAGTGCAGCGCCGGAGCGTCGTTGGTGCCGTCGCCCGTGACGGCCACGACCTCGCCGCGCTCCTGCAACAGACGCACGAGCCGCTGTTTGTCCAGCGGACGGGCACGCGAGAGGATCTTCAGCCCCGACACGCGCTCCGCAAGCCGCTCGTCGTCCGTCGCCGCGAACTCGGGGCCCGTCATCCGGTTGTCGGGACCGTCCGCCGCATCGTCCCACAAACCGATGCGGCGGGCGATTTCGAGCGCCGTGCCCTGCGTGTCGCCCGTCACGAGCTTGATGGCGATGCCGGCGCGGCATGCCGCCGCCACTGCGTCGGGCACCTCCTCGCGCAACGGATCGGAGAGCGCCGCGATGCCCGCATAGCGGAGTCCGCCCGCCGCGATGCACGTGGCGCAATCCTCCGCTTCGGCCACGCCCCAGGCGATGCCTAGCGTGCGCATGGCGCGGCTCTGATACTCCGCGAGGCGCGCAGCGGTCTCGTCGGGCCACGCCTCGGCGCACATGCTCCGCACGATCTCCGGCGCGCCCTTCACGCAGATCAGCCGGCGTCCCGTGATGCCGCTGCGCACTACCGTCGCCATGTACTTGCGCTCCGTGGTGAAGGTCATGCGGTCCACGATCTGCGCCCCGCGGCGCAATGCGGCGTAATCCTCGCCCTGCGCCCCGAGCCATTCGAGCAGCGCCCCCTCGGTGGGATTGCCCACATGCTTCCCCTCCGCATCGAGAAAAGCCGTGGTGTTCACGGCGATCACCTCGGCGAATTCGTGCAGCGGAACGCCCTCGTCGCGCAGCATTTCGCCCACGTGCATGCGGTTTTGGGTCAGCGTTCCCGTCTTGTCGGTGCAGATCACCGTCACGGCCCCCATCGTCTCGCAGGCGTGCATCCGCCGCACGAGGTTATTCGTGCGGAGCATGCGGCGCATCGACATCGCCAGCGAGAGCGTGATGCTCATGGGCAGTCCCTCGGGCACGGCCATGACGATCAGCGCCACCGACACCATGAAGATGTGGAGCACCTGTTGCAGTGCGTGGAGCCAGCCCCCGGCGAGCAGCGCCCCCGTGAAAAACGACTTGAGCAGCAGCAGCACGAAGATGCCGACCGAGAGCACGATACCCAGCCAGCCGATGTAGCGCGAAAGCCTTGCCAGCTGGCATTGCAGGGGGGTAGGAGCGTCGTGGCGCATCGTGGCCTGCTCGGTGACCCGCCCCGCCTCGGTGGCGTCGCCCACGGCCGTGACGACGAAGCGGCCGTAGCCGTCCGCCACCGTCGTGCCGCGCAGCACCGCATTCGACGGATAGGTCGCCTCGGGGTCGAAGCACTCGGGCCGGGTCGTCTTCTCCACCTGCGGCTCGCCCGTGAGGGTCGATTCATCCACGGCGAGCGACACGGCCTCGACCAGCTCGCCGTCCGCCGGCACCATCTCGCCGCTCTCGACGAAGACCGCATCGCCCACGACCACCTCGCGGCGGGGAATCTCGCACACGGCGCCGTCGCGCAGCACCTTCACGGGCTGCTCGTCGTTCACGCGGTTCAGCCGCCGGAAGCGGCGCATGGCGTCCCACTCGAAGACGAAGCCCACGCACGTGGCCAGCACCAGCGCGCAGAGGATGCCCACGGGTTCGAGAAAATCGCGCTCGACGACTGCGATGCCGAACGACAGCAGTGCAGCCACGAGCAGCACGCGGATCAGCGGATCGCGGAACTTGTCGGCGAAGAGACGCCACGCCGAATCCTCCGCGGCCGGAGTAATGACATTGACTCCGTGCAGGCGGCGGCTTTCGGCCGCCTGCTCCGAAGTGAGACCCTGAAAATCATTTGATTCCATAACCGATCAATATTTTGCGCCGAGCGAGAACTGCCGCGTCGCGGCGTCGAGCCGCACGGCGATGAATACCAGGATGGTGAACGCGATGAGCGACGAGCCCCCATAGCTCATGAAGGGCAGCGGAATGCCCATGACGGGCATCAGCCCCACGGTCATGCCCACGTTCACCAGCACATGGAACAACAGGATGGCCGCCACGCTGTAGCAGTAGATGCGGCCGAAAGGCTCCTCCTGCCGTTCGCCCATGCGCATCAGACGCAGGATGAGGGCGCAGAGCAGCCCCAGCACCGTAAGCGCGCCGAGGAATCCCCACTCCTCGCCCACGGTGCAGAAGATGAAGTCCGTATGGCGCTCGGGCACGAACCCGTACTTGATCTGCGTGCCCTGGAGGAAGCCCTTGCCCGCCAGTCCGCCCGAGCCGATGGCGATCTTGGCCTGATTGACGTTGTAGTCGGTGCCCAGCGGATCGTTGATGATGCCCAGGAAGCTGAGGATGCGGTCGCGCTGGTGCTGGCGGAGGATCGAATTGAAGATGTAGTCGGTGGTCGGCAGGAAGACCATCGCCCCGAGAAAGAGCCCCATCGTGATGAAGATGTTGCGCAGGTTCGAGCGGTAGGCGTACACGGCCACCGGAACCAGCGACACGAGCGTCGCGACCAGCAGGCAGCGGTAGAAGTCCATCGCTCCCGGCGCCGCGAGGCCTGCGACGCCCCACAGCACGAGCGCCCCGAGCAGCAGAGCCGCGAGGTAGATCAGGCGCGAGCGCCAGATGCCGTTCATCTTCGCTTCGGAAAAGGTGCAGACGAGCAGCAGCAGCACGAGCAGCGCCAGCGGCGAGAGCAGGAACGAGACGATGAAAAGCGCCGCGATGAGCAGCACCGGAATGCACAGCCACTTGTTGAGTCCCTCGCGGTAGAGCACGAAAAGGAACGAGCCGAGCACGATGCCCGACCCCGTGTCGTTCTGCAACACGATGATGGCCAAAGGCATGAACAGCACCGCGCCCACCTTTGCCAGGTCGCCCGGGCGCGAGATCGAGAACGAATAGGCGCTCATGACGCGGGCGACGGCCAGCGCCGTGGCGATCTTCACGAACTCGGCGGGCTGCACGCGGAACGATCCGAACTCGAACCACGCCTTGGCGCCGTTCACCTCCTTGCCGACGGCGAGCGCCGCCAGCAGCAGCAGCAGGCCGGCGAAGTAGGCCGGATAGGCGAACATGTGCCAGAAACGCACGTCGAGCAGCAGCACCACCAGCGCCGTGACCCACGCCGCACCCACCCACACGAGCTGCTTCATGTAGAAATTGGAGAACGACAGCGGTTCGGCGCTTCCCGCCTCGTACGAGGCCGCGAAGATCGAGGCGCAGCCCGCGAGCACGATCAGCACGTAGAGGAGCACCGTCGTGGGGTCCACGCCTTCGAATATGCGGTTGTGTCGGCTACCTGTCATAGGTCGGATAGTAAATTTGCATGTTTTTCACCTCCTCCAGCAGTTCTGGCCGCCGGATGGTGTCCGTGAGATAGTACTCCTCGATCAGACTGGCGATGGGCAGCGCGGCCGCGGCGCCGAAGCCGCCGTTCTCGACATAGACCGAGATGGCGATGCGCGGATTGTCGCGCGGCGCGAACGACAGGAACGTCGAGTGGTCGCGGCCGCGGGGGTTCTGCGCCGTGCCGGTCTTGCCGCACACGTCCAGGCCCGGGAGCATCGCGCGCCGCGAGGTGCCGTCCACATGCACGCTGCGCCACATGCCCTCCACGATGGGTTCGAAGTGCTTCGGATCGACCATCGTGTAGTGCTTCTCGTAGAAGCGGCGGTCGAGCGAGTCGCACCCCTCCACGTGCTTGACGATGTGGGGGATGTAGTAATAGCCGCGGTTGGCCACGATGGCCGCCAGGTTGGCCATCTGAAGCGGCGTGCAGCCCAGCTCGCCCTGACCGATCGAGAGCGAGAGCACCGTGAGCGAGTTCCAGGCACCGCGGTAGCGGCCGTCGTAGAACGCACGGTCGGGCACGTAGCCGTTGCCCTCGCCGAGGAAGTCCGAGTCGAGTTTGCGGCCGAAGCCGAAGCTCTCGACATAGCGTTTCCACACATCGTACCCCTCCTTCACGTCGCCGTACTTCGGATTGTCCAGAATATCGCGGAACACGTAGCAGAAGTAGGCGTTGCACGAGGTCGATACGGCATAGCGCAGGTCGAGGGGCGAGGGGTGGGAGTGGCACTTCATGCTCAGGCGCCCCAGGCGATAGCCCTCGCGGCAGGGATGCAGGTCGCCCGGACGCAGCACCCCCTCCTGCATGCCGATGAGGCCCTGCACCAGTTTGAAGGTCGAACCCGGCGGATAGCGGGCCTTCACCGCGCGGTTGTAGAGCGGCTGACGCTTGTTGCCGAGCATCTCCATATAGTGATTGCCGCGCTGGCGGCCGACCAGCTCGTCGGGATCGTACGTGGGCGACGACACCATCATCAGGATCTCGCCCGTAGAGGGTTCGATGGCCACGACCGCCCCCACCTTGCCGCGCATGAGCTCCTCGCCGAAGAGCTGGAGGCGGACGTCGATCGTGCTGGTCAGGCAGCGGCCCGGCCGGGGCACCGTATCGTAGCGGCCGTTCATGTAGGAGCCGCGGACGGCTCCGTGGGTGTCGATTTCGAGCACGCGCACGCCCTTGGTGCCGCGCAGCTCCTCCTCGTAGGCCGACTCCACGCCGCTCATGCCCACGTAGTCGCCCGCACGGTACTCGGGGTGGCGCTTGAGCATGGCGGCATTCACCTCGCCCACGAAACCCAGCAGGTTGCCCCCCACCTTGCGCGGATATTGACGCGCGGTGCGGTACACCGTATGGAAACCGCGGAAATGGCACTCGTCGAAACGCAGCTTGTCCTCCTCCGGAAGGTAGCTCATCAGCAGCCGCGGCGCACGCGGACGCATGCGGGCGTTGCGGAGCTCGCGTTCGAGCTTTTCGCGCGACAGACCCGTCACGGCGCAGAGCTGCGCCGTATCGAACCCCTCGCGGTCGATGTCGCGGTAGGTGACCATCAGGTCGTAGCACGCACGGCTCTGCACCAGGTATTCGCCGTTGCGGTCGAGCACCTCGCCGCGCGGGGGGTAGAGCACCTCGTGCCGCAGCACGTTGGCACGGGCCAGCTCGATGTAGCGGGGATTGAAGAGCTGGAGGTAAGCCAGCCGCAGGACGATCACGCCGAAGATCAGCAGCACGACCGCCTGCAAGGTCCGCATCCGCATCAGTTCGTTGCCCGTCATAGCTTCACGGTCAGTTTGGAGGTCAGCAGACGGGCCGCGATCCACCCTGCGGCCGCCGTCGCCGGCACGCTCGCCGCCAGACGCAGCAGCGTGTGCCCCAAATGGGTCCACGACAGCGATTCGAGCAGGAAGAAAAGCAGGTGGTGGAGCGTCACGCCGAGCAGCAGGTAGCGCAGAAAACCGCCCGCGCCCAGGCGTTCGGGCGAGGGAACGCCGCCCTCGCGGATGTTCTCCTTGTCGAACAGCATCCCGAGCAGTACGGGACGGAAAAAGGCCGTGAAGACCGTGGCCATGACATCGACGCCCGCCGACCCCAGCGCCCAGTCGTCGGCCAGCCCCGAGGCGAGACCCGCGAGCAGCAGCAAGCCGCGCGGCGTTTCGAGCGGCAGCAGCAGCACGAACACGATCCCGATCAGCGGATGAAAATAGATGCTGAGCGTGAGGTTGTTCAGCAGAAAAGCCTGCACGAGCCACAACACCGCGAACAGCAGAAGATATGTCAGTTTCCTATGCATTTTGTCATCAGATTCAATCTACGGGCTCCGCCCGCCGCAGCCTGTTCCGGCTCCTTGCCGGTCCGTGCGCGCCGGCACGCTCCCGTTCCCGAAACCCCAGAACATGCACTTACGCAATTCCCGGAGCATTCGTTCCCCGACTCCCGAGGCGCCGCAGCCATGCAACCCCGCAACGTCCGTGACTCCGGAGCTTTTGCAATCCCGCAACTCCCGAAGCCCCGCAGCCCTGAGATTCCTGAAGCGCCGGAGCACTCGCTCCCGCAACCTCGTAATGTCCGTGACTGCCGAAGCACCGCAACCCCGCAACTTCCGAACCCCGGAACCATGCGTTGCCGCAGCCCTGCGATTCCCGCCCCTACCGGCGGCGCATCACCTCTTTCACCTTGTCGCTCTGCTCCAGCCCGCGCACCTCGCCCAGGTCGGTATTGCGCACCAGGATCACGTTGCTCAGGGCCGAAAAGTCCGCCGCGAGCCGCACCGTCACCGTGTAGGCCGTGCGTCCTTCGTTCATCTCGCTCGATTCGACCGTGCCGATCAGGATGTCGGACGGGAAGTAGAGCGAGAATCCGGTCGTCACCACCTCGTCGCCGGGGCGGGGAGAAGCATACTTCGACAACTCGACCATCGTCACCCGCTGCGGGTCGGTGCCGTCCCACGAAATCGAACCGAAATAGTCCGTATCTGCAATGCGGCCGCTGGCACGGAACGCCGTATTGAGCACCGACACGGCCACCGCATAGCGCTCCGAGCACTCGGCCACGTAGCCCACCATCGCACCGCCGGGCGACAGCACCGCCATGCCGGGCAGCACGCCGTTGCGGCGTCCGCGGTCGAAGACCAGGAAGTTGCGGTCCTTGTTGATGGAGTTGGCCACCACCGAGGCGGCCACGAATTCGTAGGGCGCCTTCCGCTCCCCGGCCACGTATTCGTCGAGCAGCGCCTGCGTCTCGGCGCGGCGGTAGCGGCTGAGCTCCGTCTCCAGCGCCCCCACGCGGGCCAGCAGCTCGCGGTTTTCGGCGCCGAGCGAGAAGTAGTGCTTCGCATCGGCCACCCAGCCGTTCACTCCGCCCGCAATGCGGTTCGCACGCGCCAGCATGCGGGCCTGCGTATAGTAGGACGAGCGGGCGTAGTAGCTCGCAGCAATGGCTTCGATCGCCACGAAGAGGAACACGACATAAGTGCTCCGTATGAATTCGAGAAGTTTGTACATACCCCGGAGTTCCGCCCCGCCGGAACCTCATGCGACGCCGCGCCCCGCGGTTTCCGCTCCGGCGGCGCCCCGCAGGGCGCCTTGCCGGCAGGCATGCGCCGCGCGCCGCCCCGACGGTTCCGCACGCTGCGACTATTTCATCAGGAACGAGAAGCGGTTGATGTTCTTCAGCGCGATGCCCGTGCCGCGCGCGATGGCCCGCAGCGGATCCTCGGCGATGTGGAACGGCAGTCCCGTCTTCTCCGACAACCTGCGGTCGAGGCCCTTGATCAGCGCACCGCCGCCCGCGAGCCAGATGCCGTTCTTCACGATGTCGGCATAGAGCTCGGGCGGCATGGATTCGAGCACCTTCATCAGCGCCGCGTCGATCTTCACGAGCGACTTTTCGAGCGCATAGGCGATCTCGCTGTAACTGAGCGACACGGTCTGGGGCAGTGCCGAGAGCATGTTGGGGCCAGTCACCACAAAATCCTCGGGTTCGTTCTCCAGATCCGATACCGCGGCGCCGATCGAGCACTTGATCGCCTCGGCCGTGCGCTCGCCGATGCGGATGTTGTGCTGCTGGCGCACGTAGCTCTGGATGTCGCCCGTGAAGACGTCGCCCGCCACGTTGATCGACTCCGAGCAGACGATGCCGCCGAGCGAGATGCAGGCGATCTCCGTCGTGCCGCCGCCGATGTCGATGACCATGTTGCCTTCGGGCGCCTCCACGTCCAGTCCGGCGCCGAGCGCCGCCGCCATCGGCTCGTAGATCATGTATACCTCGCGGCCGCCGGCATGCTCGGCCGAGTCGCGCACGGCGCGGATCTCCACGTTGGTCGAACCCGACGGGATGCAGATCACCATGCGCAGCGAGGGCGAAAAGAGGCTGCCCGAGGTCTTGACCTTCTTGATCATGCCGCGCAGCATCAGCTCCGTGGCGTTGAAGTCGGCGATCACGCCGTCCTTGAGCGGACGGATCGTCTTGATGTTGGGATTGGTCTTCTCGTGCATCTGGCGCGCCTGCTGGCCGAGGGCCACCAGCTTGCCCGAATGCACGTCGAGCGCCACGATCGAAGGCTCGTCCACCACGACCTTGCCGTTATAGATGATGAGCGTGTTGGCCGTACCGAGGTCGATGGCCAGCTCCTGAGTCAGCGAAAAAATTCCCATTGAACTATGTCGTTATTCCTAATTTACTCTGAATGCGGTCGCTACCTCCCGCTGCGGGCGCTTTGCCGAGCCCTCCGCACACCCGGGGGAGCGAATCCGGACAAAGATAACGAAAAGATAGGAATTATTTTCCATCTACACATTAAAAAATTTTTTCTATATTTGTATTTGAAATTCAATCGCAGAAACGTACATGACGGAATATAAAATCGGCGGCGCGGCGCGCTGCGCCGTAATCGGCTACGGCAGCTGGGCCACGGCGCTGGTCAAGATTCTGACCGCAAACGAAACGTGCGTGGGCTGGTACGTCCGCAACCCGGAGGTGCTGGAGTCGCTCCGCACCGAGGGCCGCAACCCGCGTTACCTGAGCGACATCCGCTTCGACACGCGCCGCATCGCGCCCTCCGACGACCTCGACGCCGTGGTGGCCTCGGCCGACATCGTGGTGCTGGCCGCCCCCTCGGCCTACGTCAAGGAGTTCCTCGCGCCGCTCACCGTGTCGCTGGAGCACAAGTTCATCCTCTCGGCCGTGAAGGGCATCGTGCCGGGCGAGTACCAGACCGTGGCCGAATACCTCCACAGCCGCTACGGCCTTTCGTACAAGCAGATCGGCATCATCTCGGGCCCCTCCCACGCCGAGGAGGTGTCGCTCGAACACCTCACCTACCTCACGGTGGTGTGCACCGATCCCGGAAACGCACGCCGGCTGAGCGAACGGTTCGCCACGCCCTACATCGCGCTGAGCTGCTCGAACGACCTCTACGGCGTGGAGTACGCCGCCATACTCAAGAACATCTACGCCCTGGCCGTGGGCATGGCCGTGGGCCTGGGTTACAGCGACAACTTCCTGGCCGTGCTCATATCGAACGGCGCCATGGAGATGACGCGCTTCCTCTCCCGCAGCCACCCGGCCGAGCGCGACACGGCGGCCTCGGTCTACCTGGGCGACCTGCTGGTCACCTGCTACTCCGAATTCAGCCGCAACCGCCGCCTCGGACTGCTGGTGGGCCGCGGCATGACCGTGCGCGCCGCGCTGAACGAAATGACGATGGTCGCCGAGGGGTATTTCGCCGCCGAGTGCATCCGCCACATCAACACACAGCACGGCATCGAGATCCCCATCGCCGATATGGTATACGATGTGCTGTACAACGGCACGCCGGCGCGCAAGGCCATGCAGGCCCTCACGTCGAAACTCATTTAGATAACACACATCAGGCAAAGGAGGTCATTATGGGAATCATCGGACTGGACACCTCGGGATCGGGCATCGGAATCCCGGAAACAATGCGCGAAAGGGCCCTCGCGGCCAATGCGCTGCTCCATTCGCGTGAGGGCGCGGGCAGCGATTTTCTGGGGTGGGTGCACCTGCCCTCGTCGATCGGCGACCCGGAGCTGGCGGCCATCGGCGCCGCGGCCGCACGCCTGCGGGCCGCAGCCGAGGTCATCGTGTGCGTCGGCATCGGCGGCTCGTATCTGGGCACCCGGGCGGTGCTGGAGGCGCTGAGCGATCCGTTCCGGCTGCTGCACCGCACGCAGGAGGGTCCCGTGATGGTCTTCGCGGGCCAGAACCTCTCGGAGGACTACGCCTGCGAGCTGCTCGACGCACTGGAGGAGCGTTCGTTCGCCGTGATCGTGATCTCGAAATCGGGCACCACGACCGAACCGGCCATCGCATTCCGCGTGCTCAAGGCCGCACTCGAACGGCGCTACGGCCGCGAAGGGGCCGCAGCACGCATCGCCGCCGTCACCGACCGCGAGCGCGGCGCGCTGCGCACCCTGGCCGACGAGGAGGGCTATCCGACTTTCGTCATTCCGGACGACGTGGGAGGCCGCTTCTCGGTGCTGACCCCCGTGGGGCTGCTGCCCCTGGCCGCGGCGGGCGTGGACATCGCCGCACTGGTGCGCGGCGCCCGCGACATGGAGCGCGCCACGGCGCCCGACATGCCGTTCGACCGCAACCCCGCGGCCGTATACGCCGCCGTGCGCAACCTGCTCTACGAACAGGGGCGCAAAATCGAAATCCTGGGTTCCTACGAACCCAAGCTGCAATACGTCAGCGAGTGGTGGAAGCAGCTCTACGGCGAAAGCGAGGGCAAGGAGGGCAAAGGGATCTTTCCGGCAAGCGTGACCTACACGGCGGACCTGCACTCGATGGGCCAGTACATCCAGCAGGGCGAACGCACGCTGTTCGAGACGATCGTATCGGTGGACGAGCCGCAGCGCCGCCTGACCCTCGGCGCCGAGGCGAAGGACCTCGACGGGCTGAACTTCCTGGCGGGCCGCCGCCTCTCGGATATCGGCCGCATGGCCGAACTGGGCGTACGCATCGCCCACCTCGACGGCGACGTGCCGAACCTGCGCATCGTGCTGGAGCGCATCGACGCCTACCATGTGGGCGCCCTGCTCTACTTCTTCGAGAAAGCCTGCGGCATCAGCGGCTACCTGCTCGGGGTCAATCCGTTCGACCAGCCGGGCGTCGAGGACTACAAACGCAACATGTTCGCGCTCCTGGGCAAACCCGGCTACGAGGAGGCTTCGGAAGCGATCCGCGCGCGGCTCTGACCGTTTCCGGCACCAAATATGCTATTCGGCACACGTATGAAATTGCGTGTGCCGTTTTTGTTGCTGTCCGTCGCCGTCGGGGGTGTCCTGCTCTGGATCCTCGGCTCGGTGCGTCGCGACACGCCGCCGCACGCACCCTACTGGTCGCGGCAGATCGAGGCGCTGGGCCGCCTCGGCAGCTACAAACACGCCGCGGCCGCCGAATATGCGCACTATGCCGAAGCCGCCGAGGCGGAACACGCCACAGGCGCCGCCAAGCTCTTCCACGCTCTGGCGCACTCCGAACAGATCCACGAGAACAATTGCGCCGAAGCCGTGCGGCGCCTCGGGGGCCGCTACGCCCCGCCCGTGCGCATCGTCGTCTTCCGGCGCACGACCGGCGACAACCTCGCCCGCGCACTCGAAAAGGAGCGCGGCAACTACGACCGCTACCGCACGGGAGCCATCGACAGCGCCCTGAGCGCCGGCAACCGCTACGCCGCACGGATCATGATCCGCATCGCGGCCGGCGACATGCGGCAGGCCGAACTGCTCGAACGCTTCATCGCCCGCCCCGACGAGGGGGGCTACACCGTCTGCCCCGACTGCGGCAACGTCTGCACGGCCCGGCACTGCGACCACTACTGCCCCCTCTGCCAGGCGCACGAGGAGCGCTATTTCCGCTACGACTGATCCGCCCCGGCCTCTCTTACGCCGCACGCACCCGATTCTGACGGCAGCCGCCCCTCCGGCCTGGGGTTATCCGCCCGCACCGCATTCCGCATCCGCTCCGCGAAAAGAGGCTCCCCGGGAGGCGGTCCGGCCGGCCCGCTCCGAAAAAAATTCCGTCCGGGGAAACCCCCGGACGGAAAACTCAGCACGTCCGCGCGACGCACGAAACTACTTGATGCGCTCGTAGTACTCGCGCGTGCGGGTGTCCACACGGATCTTGTCGCCCGTATTGATGAAGAGCGGCACGCGCACCGTAGCGCCCGTATTGACCGTGGCGGGCTTCAGCGAGTTGGTCGAAGCCGTATCGCCCTTGATGCCCGGCTCGGTATAGGTCACCTCCATGTCCACGATCGGGGGCAGCTCGGCCGAAAGCACCGTCTCCTTCTCGGTGTGGAACATTACCTCGACCACCTGGCCGTCGGCCATCAGGTCGTAGTTGTTGATGAGGTTCTTGTCGATGTTGATCTCCTCGAACGTCTCGGTGTGCATGAAGTGCATGCCCAGGTCGTCCTCGTAGGTGAACTGATAGGGGCGGCGCTCCACACGCACGGGCTCGATCTTCGAGCCGGCCGAGAACGTGTTGTCCAGCACGCGGCCGTTTTCGAGGTTCTTGAGTTTGGTACGCACGAAAGCGGGGCCCTTGCCCGGCTTCACATGCTGGAAATCGACGATCTGGAACGTTTTGCCGTCCAGCTCGATGCACATGCCGATCTTGATATCTGCTGTCGTTGCCATATTGGATATGATGTTTATAGTCTAAAACGTGACAAAGTTACGAAAAATCGTGCGTAAATGCAAGCTTGCGCGCATTTTGCCGCGCGGGAGCGGCCGCGGCGCAGCCCGAGCGGGTAAGGCCCGCACTCGGAGCCCCCGGTCCCGGCGGGCCGGAGGTTACTCCTCCGGCGGCGTGCGGCCCCACTCGTAATGGGGCTGCTCGATCCCCAGCAGCGCCACCGTGCGCTCGACCACCGTGGTGCAGAGGGCCTCCACGCTCTGGGGCCGGCCGTAGAACGACGGCGCGGCAGGCAGCACCACGGCACCCGCTTCGGTCAGCGCCACCAGGTTCCGCAGGTGCACCAGCGAAAGCGGCGTTTCGCGCACCACGAGCACCAGCCGCCGCCGCTCCTTGAGCATCACATCGGCCGCACGCTCCAGCAGCGTCTGCGACACCCCGGCGGCGATGCGGCCCGCCGTGCCGACCGAGCAGGGCACGACGGCCATCGCATGCCACGGGGCCGAGCCGCTGGCGGGTGAGGCGAAGAGGTCTTCGTTGTCGAAGCGCTCGATGCGTCCGCATGCGGGCAGCTCCACCCCCTCCCATGCGGCCACCTCGCCGGCGCGGGCACTGCACACGAGCGCGATGCGCTCCACGCCGGGGGCACGCAGGAGGTGTTCGAGCAGCAGGCGCGCATAGAGCGCGCCGCTGGCGGCGGTGACGGCGACCACGACATTCATAGTTCGATCGTTTTGCACGTGAGGCCCAGCTGCCGCACCCGTTCGAGGGTGCGGGGCAGAGCGTAACGCATGTTGCGGAAAGCCTTCTCGCTGTCGTGGAAGACCACGATGCTGCCCCCCTGGAGGTATTTGGTCACGTTGCGCAGGCATGCGCGGGGCGAGAGCTTGCGGTTGTAGTCGCGCGAAATGATGTCCCACATCACCAGTTTGTAGCGCTGGCCCAGGAAGCGGGCCTGCGCCGGCGTGATGCGCGCATAGGGCGGACGGAACAGCTCGCTGTTCACGAGGTCGTTTGCGAAATCCACATCCTCCGTGTAGCGTTCGAGGCTCATGCCCCAGCCCTTCTGGTGGGAGTAGGTGTGGTTTCCCACGCGGTGTCCGGCATCGACGATGCGGCGGTAGAGGTCGGGGTACATCTCCACGTTCTTGCCCAGCACGAAAAAGGTGGCTTTGGCACCGTACTTGTCCAGCGTGGCGAGGATCCACTCCGTGACGCCGGGCGTGGGCCCGTCGTCGAACGTGAGGAAGACCCCCTCGGGGTCGTCGATCTCCCAGATCAGATCGGGCATCAGACGACGGATGATTTTCGGCGGTTTGAGTCGCATGTCGTGGTTTTTCGGATTTACGGCGCGGCGCCCCGGCCGCAGCCCGCGGCTTTCCTTCCGGCGGCCTGGACGCGGGCGTGTTCGCGAAAGGGGCGACCGCCCGCAAAAATAACGAATAAATCCGTTACGGACAAAAAACAGGCCGCCCTGCGGCCGCCTTCGCGTTTTTTTTCGTATCTTGCGGCAAACAACAACACGTGGCCATGAAACCAGCACACCGTCTGCTTCTTCTGCTCGCCGCGGCCCTCGCATTCGCGGGCTGCGACGCATTCCGTTCGCTCGCGCCCGCCGGGGGCAACACCTCGCTCGGCACCCCCTACGAGCTGGTCGTCGTGTGCGGACAGCCGGAGTGGACAGGGGCCGTGGGCGACGCGCTGCGCGCCCGCTTCGGGGCGCCCGTGGCCTATGTCAATCAGGAGGAGCCCCTTTTCGACATCCTGCGGGTCATGCCCCGCGGATTCACCAACATGGTGACCCGGCACCGCAACATTCTGCACGTGGAGATCGACCCCGCGGCCGCCGAAGCGTCGGCCACGGCGCAGTACGACGTGCGCGTGCGGCCCCAGATCGAGGTGACGCTGCGCGGCCCTTCGCAGCAGGCGCTCGCCGCCTACCTCGACGCCCACGGCGACGACCTGGTGCGCGTATTCGAGCTGGCCGAACGCGACCGCGCCGCGGAGTACGCCGCAATCTACAACGAGGCCCATATCGCCGAGGCAATCCGCCGGACTTTCGGCGCGGAGATGACCGTGCCGAAAGGCTACATCCTGGCCAAGCAGGATTCCGACTTCATATGGTGCCGCTACGAATACCCCGCCGCAAGCCAGGGCTTCTGCATCTACTCCTACCCCTATGCCGGCGCGGGGTCGCTTACGCCCGCGGCGCTCACTGCCGCCCGCAACCGCTTCGTGAGCCGCATACCGGGCCCCGCGGAGGGCTCCCACATGACCACCTCCGCGGCGTTCGAACCCGATGCGCATCCGTTCCGGCTCGAAGGACGGGCGTGGATCGAGCTGCGCGGCTTCTGGGACGTGGAGGGCGACTTCATGGGCGGTCCGTTCGTGAGCTACACCACGGTCGATGCCGCCACGAACCGCGTCTTCACGCTCGACTGCTACGTCTACTCGCCCAAACTGCCGAAACGCAACTTCCTGCGCGGCGTGGAGCACCTGCTCCACACGGTGAAGTTCCCCGCGGCGGCACCCGCAGCCGAAACCCGTTAGCGACCGCCGCCCGTGACGCAGTTCGTCACATACCTGCTCGTCGGACTCTACGCCGCCACGACGGTCGGCATCATCCTCGTGGTCATCGCCGACAACCGCAATCCGCTGAAGACCATGCCGTGGATTCTGATCCTGATCTTCGCGCCGATCGCGGGCATCGTGCTCTACTTCTTCTTCGGCCAGAACCTCAGCAAGCAGAAGATCATCACCTACCGCACGCGGCGGCGCCTGACGACCTATCCGCAGGAGGCATACGCCGAGGGAGCCATTCCCGACAACTACCTGCCCCTGGCCCGCCTGCTGGAGCGCACCGTGAACGCCGCACCCTTTCGCGGCAACCGCATCACGCCCTACACCGACGGCGCCTCGAAGCTCGAAGCCCTGCTCCGCGCGATCGAGGGGGCGCAACACCATATCCACCTCCAGTACTACATCCTCGCCGACGACGCCACGGGCCGCCGTCTGCGCGATGCCCTCGTCCTCAAGGCCCGCGCCGGGGTCGAGGTGCGCATACTCTACGACGACGTGGGGTGCGGAGGCGTGAAACGCGCCTTCTTCGACTCGATGCGCGCCGAGGGCATCGAGGCGCACGCCTTTCTCCACGTGCGCTTCCCGCTGCTCACGAGCCGCGTCAATTACCGCAACCACAACAAGATCGCCGTTATCGACGGCCGCGTGGGTTTCTTCGGCGGCATGAACATCGCCGACCGCTACGTGCACGGCACCCCGTGGGGCACGTGGCGCGACACCCACTTCCGTCTCGAAGGCAGCGCCGTGCACGGACTCCAGGCCTCGTTCCTCAGCGACTGGTCGGCCACCACGCGCCGCCGCCTCGACAGCGACGCCTACTACCCCGAAGCGCCCCGCTTCGGCGACAACCGCATGCAGATACTGCGCAGCGGCCCCTTCGGACAATGGCGCGTGCTGCTGCAAGCCGTGAGCTTCGTCTTCGCCAACGCCAAGCGGCGCATCTGGATCGAGACGCCCTACTACCTGCCGAACGAGGAGTTGCAGACCGCGCTGCAAACCGCGGCCCTCGGCGGCATCGACGTGCGGATCATGCTCCCCGAACGCAGCGACTCGCGCATCGTGGGCCTGGCCTCGCACTCGTTCCTCGACGCCGTGCTCCGGGCCGGCGTGCGGGTGAGCTTCTACCGCCCGGGGTTCCTCCACTCGAAAATGCTCCTCGTGGACGACGACCTGGTGATGGCCGGCTCGGCCAACATGGACTTCCGCAGCTTCGAACACAACTTCGAAATCGACGCCTTCATCTATGACCGGGCGTTCAATGCCCGCATGGCCGAAATCTACCTCCGCGACGCGGCGCAGTGCCGCACCATCGACCCCGCGGAGTGGTTCCGCCGCCCGCGCATGCGCCGTTTCGCCGAATCGTGCATGCGGATCTTCTCGCCCCTGCTCTGAGGCCGGTCCCGCACCCGCCGCGGCACGCCCACGCGCAAAAAAAGCCTCCGTTCCGCACAACGCGGAACGGAGGCCGTTTCGTTCGGGTAGAACCCGCTTACTCCATCTCGACGATCTCGATCTCGGGCTCGGCATCCTCCTCCACCTCTGCGGGCTCGGGTGCTACGTAGGGCTCCACGTCCACGAGCTCCACATCGAAGCGCAGGGCCTCGTTGGCACCGATCTCACGCGACTGGGGACGCGCGCCGTAAGCCAGCTCGGCCGGAATCCACAGCGTGATCTTACCGCCCTTGCCGACGAGCTTCATGCCCTCGGTCCAGCCGGGAATCACCCGGTTGAGCGGGAACTGCACGGGCTCGTCCTTGTCGTAACCCTCGGGATTGAAGCGCTTGCGCATCTCCTGCTTGTCGGCCGGCAGATCCGCATAGCGCGAAGCGTCGAACACGTTGCCGTCGCGCGTGGTGCCCTTGTAGTGCACCGACACGACGTCACGGTCGTCCGTGGCCTTCAGCTCCTTGTCGCCGGCTTTCACCACCTTGTAGAGCAGACCCGACTCGGTCTTCTTCACGCCCGACTTCTTCTCGACCTCGGCGAGCCATGCGGCCGAAGCGGCTGCGTTCTCGGCCGGACGCTTCACCATGAAGTAGTACTGAAGGTACTCGTGCACCCCCTGGTCGTCGATGCGGGGCGCACCGTCGAGCTCCTCGCGCAGACCCTGCGCAAGCCATGCGATCTGCACGGGCATGCGGCTGCTGCGCACGTTGTAGCCGATGTCCTCGCCGAAAGCGTAGGAGATCGAGTCGCGCTCGCCCTCGCTCACGAACATCGCAGGATCCGCCGCAGGATACTCCGCGCGGGTCGTATCGCCTGCGGCCAGACGCACGCTGTCGGCCTGGGCACGATCGCGGGCGATGGCTGCGGCGCGCTGCATGCGCGGACCCATGAACCAGCCGCGAAGCAGCGTCAGCACCTCCTCGTGGTTCTGTGCGGCCTTACCGAAAGCCGCGTCCTCGATGCCCTGCGTCATACGTTCGTAATCGAAGGGAATGTCCTTCATTTCGATGTTCATGCCGTAGCCGATGTTCGCGCCGAGCGCATACGACAACGAGTCCATCTCACCATCGAGCGAACCCATGGTGACCATGCTCTTGCCGCCTCCGTAGCAGGCGACGGACATTGCGGCGCTCACCAGCACCGCACCGAGAAAAATCTTTTTCATCGTTTCAAACTTATTTTAATTGATCTGTTTTGCATTGCTATGCCGCAAAGTTATAAAATAAAATCGGATTTATACCGCAGGACGCGTGCATATCGACACCCCGCATCCCGTCGGACCGCATGCGGCCGCGGTCCCGCACACTACCGACCGCCGCGAACGACGGGTTTCTTCACGTCGATCAGCTCGATCTCGAAGCAGAGCGTGGCGTTGGGCTGCACGTTCAGCGCCGCATCGCCCGCGGCACCGTAGGCCTCGGCGGCCGGGAGCCACGTCACCATGCGGCCGCCGCGGCCGATCAGGCGCACGCTCTCCTGCAATCCGGGCAGCAGGTCGCGGACCGACATCCGCACCGTATCGCCCCGCTCGTAGGAGGAGTAGAGCTCGCGGCCGTCCACCGTACGCATGACGTAGCGCATGACCACCGTATCGCGCAGACCGCTCGGCGCCGCGCGCTCCTCGCCCACCGACTCCACCGTATAGGTCACGCCCGACGCCGTGCGGGCGTACGAGCGGTTGTTCTGGCGTATCTCCTCCAGAAAGCGCTCCTCGTAGGCACGGACCTTCGCGGGCCGCTCGAAGGCCACATAGCGCAGGTAGTAATCGCGGGCCTCCTCCCGCGTCATGCGGGTCGCACCGCGCATCGCGTCGCGCAACCCCTCGCACACGACGTCGGCACGCAGGGTCGAATCCATGCGCAGGAGGTTCATCCCGACATTCATACCTATAATATAAGCCACCGAGTCGGCATCGTCGCGCAACCCGACGTGCTTCTGCTTCGCGCAGCCCGCCGCCAGCAGCGATGCGGCGGCACAGAGGATCATGATCCGTTTCATCCGAGTATGTTTTTCCGGTTCTTGGCAAAAAGCACGATGAGCACCGAGCCGAGCAGCGCGGCGGCCATCGAACCCATCAGGATGGCGATCTTGCCGCGGTCGATGAGCTCCGCATCGGTGAAGGCGAGCGAATCGACGAACAGCGACATCGTGAAGCCGATGCCGCCGAGGCAGGCCACGGCCAGGAGCATGCGCCACGTCGCCCCCTCGGGCATCACGGCCAGGCGGCTCTTCACGGCCAGCCAGCTCGCAAGGAATATGCCGAGGGGCTTGCCGATCAGCAGACCGAAGAAGATGCCCATGCCCACCGACCCCGCATCGGCCGAATAACGGAAGATGTCGAGATTCTCGACCGAACCGATCGCCACGCCCGCATTGGCCAGGGCGAAGACGGGCATGATGACGAAAGTCACCCAGGGTGACAGACTGTGCTCCAGGCGGTAGCTGAGCCCCACCGAGTCGTTGGTCATGGAGGACATCAGACGCAGGTAGCAGCGCTGCTCCTCGTTGGGGAAGTCTCCGCCGAGCGCCTCGGCCTCGCGCAGCCCTTCGGTATAGCTGCGTATCTTGTGCATGTAATACTCCTTCGAGTAGCGCGGACGCATGGGGATGAGCATCGCCATCGCCACGCCCGACAGCGTGGAGTGCACGCCCGAGTAGTAGAAGAGGCCCCAGATCACCACCGCCGGCAGCAGGTAACAGAAAGCCCGCTTCTCCCCGATGCGGTTGAGCACGTAGACTCCCGCCATGACCAGCAGCGCGAGCGCCAGCAGCCCCAGGTCGATCTGACCGCCGTAGAAGAAGGCGATGACCAGGATCGCCCCCAGGTCGTCGGCAATGGCCAGCGCCGTGAGGAAGATCTTGAGCGACACGGGCACCCGGTCGCCCAGCATCGAGAGGATGCCTATGGCGAAGGCGATGTCCGTGGCCGTGGGGATGCCCCAGCCGTTCGCCGCCGCCGTGCCCCCGTTGAAGAGCGCGAACACCGCGGCGGGCGCCAGCATGCCGCCGGCCGCCGCGAGCACGGGCAGAATGGCCTTGCGCACCGTCGAAAGCTGGCCGCAGACGATCTCGCGCTTGATCTCCAGGCCCACGCAGAAGAAGAAGATCACCATCAGCCCGTCGTTCACCAGCTTCTCCACGGTCATTCCGTGCGGGAACACCCAGTCGATCACGCCATTGGGGCTTTTCACGACCAGCGACAGGTCGGTTTCGAGCAATCCGCGGTACACCTCGGCCGTAGCCGGCATGTTGGCCAGCAGCATGGCCACGACCACGCACACCAGCAGCACCAGTCCTCCGGCCCAGGGGGCGTTCATCAGGCCCCGGCCGCGCAATGCGGTCAGATGGCGTGTGCGCACCCAGCCGTACATCGAAAACAGTCTCATGGTTCTAAGATATTAAGGTCAATAGACACAGTTTGTAGAGCACGCGGGCCGCCACCGAGGCATCGAGCGGCTCGCCCTGACGGGGCACGGCCTCCACCACGTCGAATCCGATGATCCGGCGCCCCGAGCGCACCACGCACTCCACCAGGTAGATCGCCTCGCCGAACGACAGCCCTCCCGGCACGGGCGTGCCCGTGTGGGGGCAGCACTCCACCGAGAGCGCGTCGATGTCGAAGCTCACATAGACCTCGCGGGGCAGACGCTCCACGATCCGCCGGCACTGCTCGGCCCACGTCCGGCCCTCGAAGCGCCCGAGCGACAGCTCGCGGTCGTCGAAGAGCGCCACGCGCTCCGACGCGGCCGCCAGCGCGGCCTCCGCCGCCGAGTAGTCGCGTACGCCCACCTGCACGAGGCGTGCGACCTGCGGCACGTCGCGCAGCACGTTGAACATGACCGAAGCGTGCGAGAACTCGAAGCCTTCGTACGCCGCACGCAGGTCGCAGTGCGCATCCAGATGGAGGACGCCGAACCCTTCGTGACGGTCGCCCAGCGCGCGGATCAGCCCGTAGGGAGTCGAGTGGTCGCCGCCCACCAGGCCCACGCGGCGGCCGGCGGCGAGCCAGTGCGCCGCCTGCCCGCGGATGTTGTCGTTCATGCGTGCGCAACCCTCGTTCACGCGGCGGATGCGGCGGGCCGTGCGTTCGTCGGCGGGCGAACCTCCGTTTTCGAGGTGTTCGATCACCTTGGCGGCCTCGTCGCGCAGGCGCAGCGAGAGCTCCTGCAACGAGTAGTCCACATCGGCCGTGGCGATGCCCCGGCGCCAGGCGTCGGGCGCCATCGGATCGTAGAAGTCGAGCTGCGTCGAAGCCTCGATGATCGCGTCGGGCGCATAGACCGTACCCGCGCCGTAGGAGACCGTCACGTCCCACGGCGCCGACACGAGCACCAGTTCCGCCTCGTCGGGCGCGAACGGAAATCCGAAATAGGCGCCGTTGTCCACGCCTACGCCGTCCGGATCGAACGGCGGTCTGTTCTGTTCCACTTCAATCGGTTGTTTTGGAGACGACAAAGTTACGAAATTTTCCGCGATTGTATCCACCGCAGCCACGCTATGTGCGAATGTTCCGCCCCCCTACGGACCGCCGCCCCGCAGCAGCCCCGGCCGCCGCCCGCAGGGCTCCCCGGCGCACAGGGACGCGAAAAGCGTCCGCCACGACGGCCCCCGAAGCGGGAAAGCGGCCCGCAGGCACACCGATTCGCGAAAAACCGACTATATTTGCCTGCGGAATCGGACGCGCGGCATGCGCCCCGACGCTCCGCCACCCGAAAACGAACACCCGACCATGAAAATCATCGCAGACAGCGCCATTCCCTTTCTCCGGGGCGTCCTGGAGCCCTATGCCGAGGTGGGATACCTCCCGGGCAGCCGCATCGACGCCGCGGCAGTGCGCACGGCCGACGCCCTCGCGGTGCGCACGCGCACCCGGTGCGACGCGGCGCTCCTCGCCGGCTCCCGCGTGCGCCTAATCGCCACGGCCACCATCGGCTTCGACCATATTGACACCGCCTGGTGCCGCGCGCAGGGCATCGGCGTGGCCACGGCGGCCGGCTGCAACGCCCGCGGCGTGCTCCAGTGGGTCGCGGCGGTGCTGGCCCGGCTCTCGGCGCGCGACGGCTGGCACCCCGCCGAACGCACGCTGGGCGTGGTGGGCGTGGGGCACGTGGGCTCGCTCGTGGCGCACTACGCCGCGGCGTGGGGCTTCCGCGTGGTATGCTGCGACCCGCCGCGCGAAGCACGCGAGCACCTCGGGTTCCGCACGCTGGAGGAGACCGCCGCCGAGGCCGACATCCTCACGTTCCACACCCCGCTGGACGACACCACGCGGCACATGGCCTCGGCGGCGCTCTTCGCCCGCATGAAACCCGGCGCCACGATCCTCAACAGCTCGCGCGGCGAGGTGGCGGACGGCGAGGCGCTGCACCGCAGCGGACTGCGCTATGCCCTCGACGTCTGGGAACACGAACCCCGGCCCGACACGGCGCTGCTGGCCGGCGCACTGCTCGCCACGCCCCACGTGGCCGGCTACTCGCTCCAGGGCAAGGCCAACGCCACGGCTCTGACCGTGCGCGCCCTGGCCGCGCACTTCGGGTGGCCTTTGGCCGACTGGTACCCCGCGGATACGCCCCGTTCGTGCCCACGCCCCATCGCGTGGCAGGAAATGTGCGCCACGATGCCCCGCTATTTCGATATCGCGGCACAGAGCGACCGGCTCAAGGCGCAGCCCGCGGATTTCGAGGCGCTCCGCGACAACTACCGTTACCGCGAAGAATACTTTTAGGATAAAATCGCTACCTTTGCCGCCGCTATGTACCGCACACTGATCCGACCGATTCTCTTCCGGCTCCCCATCGAACGGGCGCACCGCACGGTGCTGCGCCTGCTGCGTGTGGCGGGTGCCTTTCCGGGCGGACACTGGCTGCTCGAACGCTGCTGCGCCGTGCGCCACCCCGCACTCGAACGCGAGGTCTTCGGCGTGCGGTTCCGCAATCCGGTGGGCATCGCGGCGGGCTTCGACTGCGACGCCGAGGTGTGCCGCGAACTGGAGGCGATGGGCTTCGGATTCGTCGAGACGGGCACCGTGACGCCCCGGCCCCAGCCGGGGAACCCGCGGCCCCGCATCTTCCGGCTGCCCAAGGACGGCGCCCTGATCAACCGCGTGGGCCTGGCCAACCGCGGCCTGGAGTACATGATCCGCCGGCTGCGGCGCCCCCACGGCGACACGATCGTGGGCTGCAACATCGGGAAGAACCCCGCCACGGCCCCCGAAAACGCCGGCGCGGATTACCTCAAGCTCTTCCGCAACCTCTACCAGTACGCCGACTACTTCACCGTGAACATCAGCTGCGGCAACGGCGAATGCGAAAGCACGACCCACACGCGCGAGTACATCCTGCGCCTGCTCGAACCGCTGTTCGACTTCCGGCGCGGACAGAACCAGTACCGCCCCATCCTGCTGAAAATCTCGCCCGACCTGAGCGACGAGGCGATCGACCGCATCACCGACGTGCTGGTCGAAACGCCGCTCGACGGCATCGTGGCCACCAACGGCACGCACCGCCGCGAGGGGCTGCGCACCTCGCCGGGCGTGATCGAACGCATCGGCGCAGGACGCCTCTCGGGCGCACCGCTCACGCAGCGCTCGATCGAGATCGTGCGCCGCATCCACGAGCGCTCGGGCGGAGCCTACCCCATCATCGGCTCGGGCGGCCTCATGACGGCCGACGACGTGCGGCGCATGCTCGCCGCAGGCGCCGACCTGGTACAGCTCTACACGGGATACATCTACGAAGGACCGCGCCTCGTGCGCGACATATGCCGCGCCCTGATCGCCGACGCCGGGGCCGCCGGCGAGCGCACCCGCGAGGTCCGCAACAGCGACGAAGCATGAAAGCCACGATCATCACCATCGGCGACGAGATTCTGATCGGACAGATCACCGACACCAATTCGGTCTCCATCGCCCGCCACCTCAACGCCGCGGGCATCGTCGTGCTCGCCAAGAACTCGGTGGGCGACGACGCCGCACGCATCACCGAAGCCGTGGAGCGCGCGCTCCGCGACTCGGAGGTCGTCGTGCTGACCGGAGGTCTGGGCCCTACGAAGGACGACATCACCAAGAAGACGCTCGCCGCACTCTTCGGCTGCGGCATGGTCCGCGACGAGGCGGTCGCCGCCCACGTCGAACGCATGCTCGCGGCGCGCGGCATCGAATACAACGAACTGAACCGCGCGCAGGCCCTCGTGCCCGCGGCGTGCACGGTGCTCTTCAACGCCCACGGCACGGCCCCCGGCATGTGGTTCGAACGCGACGGCCGCGCGGTGATCTCGCTGCCGGGCGTGCCTTTCGAAATGGAGCACCTCATGCAGGACGAGGTCATGCCGCGGCTCCGCAGGCGCTTCTCGCTGCGCCAGATCGTCCACCGCACGCTCGTCACCTCGGGACTCGCCGAGTCGATGCTCGCCGAGCGCATCGCCGCATGGGAGGAGGCCCTGCCCTCCTACCTCCGCCTGGCCTACCTGCCCAATCCCGGCGCGGTGCGCCTGAGGCTCTCGGCCTACGAAGTCGAGGGCGGCGCTGCCGAGCGCGAAATCGAGCGCCAGTTCGAGGCGCTGCGCCGCCTCATCCCCCGCTACGTCGTGGGCTACGAGACCGCCTCCGTGCAGGAGCTCGTCCACCGCATGCTCACCGAGCGGGGCGCAACCCTCGCCACGGCCGAGAGCTGCACGGGCGGCACGCTGGCCGCGAAGTTCACGGCCCAGGCCGGCGCTTCGGCCTACTTCCTCGCGGGCGCGGTGGCTTACAGCAACGAGGCCAAGCGCTCGATGCTCGACGTGCCGGCCGCGACGCTCGAACGCTGGGGCGCCGTGAGCGAGCAGACCGCACGCGCGATGGCCGAAGGCATCCGCCGCCGCACGGGCGCCGACTACGCCGTGGCCACCACGGGCATCGCGGGCCCCGCGGGCGGCACGGAATCGACCCCCGTGGGCACGGTATGGATCGCCGTGGCCGCACCCCGCGGCACGACCGCCGTGCTGCGGCAGTGCGGCACCGACCGCGGCCAGATCATCGACCGTGCGGCCGCGTTCGCCCTCGCGCTGCTGCGCGACGCCCTCTCCCCCGAACAATACCCCGAACGATAGCACCCCCGGTCCGGCGCAGCGCCCGGCCCTCCCTCCGGGCTGCGGGGGCACGGATTCGGCCGCGAGGCAGGTCCGCCGCAACGCGCACGATGCAAATTATCGCGCCGACGGATTGCGGTTTCGGAATTTATATGTATATTTGCACTCCCTTAACGGGATTAAAACACAACACTTATGAAAGTTTGCGAAATCACAGGCAAGGTAGCCGTAGTGGGCAACAACGTGTCCCACTCGCACCACAAGACCAAGCGCAAATTCGCTCCGAATTTGAAAACCAAGCGTTTCTGGTCCGAGGAAGAGAGCCGTTGGATTACCCTGAAGGTAACCGCAGCCGGCATGAAAACCATCAACAAGAAGGGACTCGCAGTCGCGCTCCGCGAAGCGGCCGCCCCCAAGAAGGTCTACTAAAAACAGCTAAGAAATGGCAAAGAAAGGCAACAGAGTGCAGGTAATCCTCGAATGCACCGAGCAGAAGGAGAGCGGCGTTGCGGGTATGTCGCGCTACGTCACCACCAAGAACAAGAAGAACACCCCCGACCGTCTGGAGCGTAAGAAGTACAATCCGTACCTGAAAAGGGTGACCGTACACCGTGAAATCAAATAATTTTAGTGCTATATGGCAAAGAAAGTAGTCGCAACACTGAAGACCGGCACCGGCAAGCAGTTCACCAAGTGCATCAAGATGGTCAAGTCGGAGAAGACGGGCGCATACGTGTTCAAAGAGGGCATTATCCCCAACGACCAGGTCAAGGATTTCTTCGACGGCAAGAAATAATTATTTAAGAGCGATCTTAAATACAAAGGGCATCCTCCGGGGTGCCCTTTGTGTGTTCCATTCCGGCCGCTCGGAACGCTCCGTCCGACCGCAGCGCACGCATCAGAAGGGATAGCCCACGCCGAAGTTGATCGCCGTATTGTCCCAGCGGAAATTGTGGATCCACCGCTCGCCGGCGGGGTTGTTGGGATTGTGGAGCTGAATGCCCCAGTCGAGGCGCAGAACGGCGAATTTGATGTCGAAACGCACTCCGAGACCCGTGTTGAATCCCAGCTGCCTGTAGAAGCGATCGGCATAGAAGACCGCCGAATCGGAGTACTTGGCCGGATTGGATTTCAATTTCCAGATGTTGCCCAGGTCGAAGAAAGTCGCGCCGTGCATGATGCCCCAGATCGGAAAGCGCAGTTCGAGGTTGGCCTCCAGCTTCACGTCCGCCAGACGCATGGGATACTCCGACAGCTTGCGCGGCTGCGATCCGGGACCCAGCGTGCGGGGCGCCCAGCCGCGCATGCCGTTGCTGCCGCCCGCATAGAAGAGACGGTCGGCCGGCACGTCGGTGGAGTTGCCGTAGGGGATGACGATGCCGCCGTAGATGCGCCCCACGAGCGCCACGCGCTCGTTGAGCATGATCTTGCGGCTGACGCTCAGATCGGTACGCACGTACTGCGAGTAGCGCAATCCGAAAATACGGTAGTAGTCCTCGCCCGCAGCGGGTTTCGAGAAGAGGTGTTCGAGTCCGTCGATCAGGTTGCCCGCCGTCTCCAGATTGAAGCGTACGAGCGTGGCGTTGCCCCCGAGGTTGCGCGTCTGGTTGTTGTAGGCGTAGCCGAAGGTCAGACCGGCGATGAACTGCGACGCGAAGCTGGCCTTGAGGTACTCGTTCTGGCTGTCGCGCAGGAAATCGTCGTCGAGGTATCCCATGTCGATGACGTTGATGTCGATGGGTCGCAGCGAGAACGACGAGTAGCGGTCGTTGGACCACAGGTAGGTCAGGCCGAGGCTCGAAAGCGTGCGCCGGTAGTAGGGACGGTCCTGGAAGTTGATCGAGAACTCGACCTTGGTTTTCGGCTGATTCGCCGCGCGGAAAGAGCGCGTGCGGAACGGTAGCAGGAACCGCGGGAACGACAATCCGGCCGTCACGCCGATCTCCCGGGCGTTGCGCTTGCGCGCGTCGGAGGCTTTCATGTACTCGTAACCGGCGGCGAAAGCCACGTCGAAGGACTCGGCACCGCGGAAGATGTTGCGGTTCTGGTAGCCGACGGTGGCTTTCAGTCCGTAGAAGCTCGCCGTGGTCGAACCCTCCAGCTCGACCTTGAAACTCTGGCGCAGGGCCGGCGTGCAGAGGATGTCGCACCGGAGGTAGCCCTCGCGCGTGGAGCGGCTCTGCGTCGTGTCGGCCGCACGTCCGATGTAGGTTACGCGGTGGGTCGTGTCGTCGCCCCGCGGCGACTCGGAGAAAGCCACGCGCGTCGCCCGGAAGTACCCCAGCGCCATCAGGTCGGCATAGGTCCTGTCCACCTGCGAGGCGTTGTACACGTAGTTGGGATAGAGCGGCACGGCACGGCGCAGAATGCGCGGACGCAGGTTGGGTTTGCCCTCGTAGATCAGGTTCAGACCGCGGTACCGGAGCGTATCGAGCCGCCGCGCGTAGGAGCGGTCGGTGCGGGCCGCGGTGGGGTCGTAATCGGTGAAGACGTTGATGCGGTCCACGCGATAGACGCGGTTGTCCTCCATGATGGCGGCACCCCGTGCGTCGTAGCCCGCCAGGTGCTGCTTGACGACCATGCGCAGTGCGACGCGGCGCGCGCCGACCGTGGTGTCGGCCACGTACTCGATGTTATTGACCGAGAAGTCGTAGTAACCCCTGTCGCGCAGGTAGCGGGTGATGCGCTCGCGCTCGGCGTCGAGCATCGTGATGTCGAAAATCTCGCCCGGACGGATCAGCGTGCCCGCGGTATCCGAGAGGATGATCTGCGCCAGGAAGCGGTCGCGGAAATCGTAGGACAGCGTGTCGATGCGGTAGGGCTCGTGCTGCACCGTGCGGTAGAGGATGCTCGCCCGCTTGCGGCGCGAGGTCGTATCCACCTCGAACTCCGCACGCGAGGAGAGGAAGCCCTTCGAGTCCATGTACACCTTCAGGTTTTCGGCCGACTTCTCGGTCAGCTCCATGTCGAGCAGCACGGGCTCCTGGCCGATGCGGCGCTTCCAGTTGTTCCACCAGTTGTGCTTGGCCGAGTCGGCCTGCTCGTAGATCCACACGCCGAGGTTCAGGCCCAGGAACCGCTTGTTGGGCGACTGACGGACGTAGCGCTCCAGTTCCGAGGCGGGGATGCGTTCGTCGCGCGGCGTCTCTTCGTCGGCCTCGATCGTGACCTTCTGCACGAGGTAGCTGCCCGCCGGCAGCTTGCGCGTCACGCTGCACGAGGCGAGCATGCAACATGCCGCCGCCACACACACACACAGCCGTCCCGCCCGCATCACGCGTCAGTTGTTGAAGAATCCCTGCTCGCGCAGCAACTCGAAATAGGACCGCGACACGGCCAGGTTGTCCTCGCGGCGGTAGCGGTTGCGCGTGAATATCTGGGCCAGGTTCGGCAGGCCGTTCTCTGCGAGCAGGCGCTGCGTAAGCTCCGACTCCTCGCGCTCGGCCCACAGCTCGTCGATCTCGGCCGCGGTGTAGTCGGTATACTTCTCGTAGTGGACCACGGCTTCGAGCGGCAGCCGGTCCGTCAGCCCCGGGTCCTCGTCGGGATAGCCCACGACGACGGTCGTGAGGGGGATGACCCCCTTCGGCAGGTCGAGGATGCGGGCGATGTCGCGCGCGGTGTAGAGCGTGGTGCCGAGGAAGCAGATGCCCAGGCCCTGCGTCTCGGCCGCCACGGCGAGGTTCTGCGCCGCCAGCAGGGCGTCGGTGGCGGCATTCAGAAACCACTCGAAATTATCGAACGCCGGCTCGGCGTCACGCTGCTCGCACCACATCGAGAAGCGGTGCACGTCGGCGCACACCGTGACCAGGCACGGCGCCTCGGTGACCATCGGCTGATTGAAGTGGCAGGGCGCCAGACGCCGGCGCAGCGCCTCGTCGCAGGTGACCACGAGCGAATAGAGCTGCATGTTGCCGCAGGTCGAGGCGCGCACGGCCGCCTCCAGTACTCCGCGCATCACCTCGGCGGGCACGGGTGCCGGCCGGAACTTGCGGATCGAACGATGTTTGAGAAGCACACTCTTCATGAATCGGAAATCTTTTCGAAAATACCTGCAATCGCGATCATCCGCCGCCCCGCGGGACGCAGGGGCGCATCCCCGTCCCCACCGGTGGCGCTGCCGTGTGCCGCCGGGGCGGAGCGCGCACCGCAGTCCCCGCCCGGGGCGGGGCTTGCGGCAAAAGATCGGAGGGCCGGACCGTCGCTACGTGCAAGCATATAATTACTTTCGCAAAAGTAGTAAAACTTTCAGAAGTTTTCGTATTTTTGTTATCCGGAAAAAATACGGATACCCTTGCAACTGGAATTTGCGAAATACGAGGGCGCAGGCAACGATTTCATTCTGATCGACACGCGCCGCACCGCATTCGTTGCGGACAGCAAAATGATTGCCAGACTGTGCGACCGCCACTTCGGCATCGGAGCCGACGGGCTGATGACCCTCGGCCGCAGCGACGCATACGACTGCTCCATGCGCTACTACAACGCCGACGGCTCGCCGGGCGAGATGTGCGGCAACGGAGGCCGCTGCTTCGCGCTCTTCGCCCGCCACCGCGGCATCGGAGGGCCCGAGCTGCGCTTCGACTCGCTCGACGGCCCCCACACCGCGCAGCTGACCGAAACGGGCCCCGACCGGGGCAGCGTCACGCTCGGCATGATCGACGTGGAGCGCATCGCCGACGGCGGCGGATGGTGGTCGCTCGACACGGGCGTACCCCACTGCGTGCTTCTGACCGACGACGTGGCGCAGGCCGACGTGGCGGCCACGGGCCGCGCGCTCCGCTATGACACGGCGCGCTTCCCGCAGGGCACGAACGTCGATTTCGTGCAGGCGGCGGCTCCGGGCGTGCTGTGCGTGCGCACCTACGAACGGGGCGTCGAGGCCGAGACACTGGCCTGCGGCACCGGCGCCACGGCCGCGGCCCTGGTGGCGCACCGCGTGCTGCAACCCGACCGCAGCGACTTCGAGGTCCGCATGCCGGGCGGTACGCTCCGCGTGGACTTCGCATACGATGCCGCCGCGGACCGCTACACCGCCATCCGCCTCACGGGACCCGCACGCAAGGTCTTCGAGGGACGCATCGACACCCTCGGCGCATAGCCCCACCGGGGCGGCCTCCGGCGAACGGGGTTCCGGCACGACACCCCATGCGACTGCGGTCCGCCAAACCGCGCGCCGCAGTTTTCGGGCGCGAAGCCCCGCAGGAGGTCCGCAGGAAGTCCGCGGGAGGTCCGCGGGAGGTTTGCGGGAGGTTTGCGGGCACTCGCCCCGCCGGCGACGGACCGAGGCGCAGCACCGGGCGCACCCCGGGTTCCGCCGGACAAAAACGACACGAAAAAACAAACGGACAATGACCGAAAAATTCATCATGGCGGGCGATACCGCCGTACACGTCTGCGATTCGGAGCGGGGCGACCGCTGTGTCGTGCTGCTGCACGGCTACCTCGAATCCATGCTCGTGTGGGAGGATTTCATCCCCCTGCTCTACAAATCGGTGCGCGTGGTGACGCTCGACCTGCCCGGCCACGGCATCTCGGAGGTCAAGGGCCCCGTGCACACGATGGAGTGGCTGGCCGACGTGACGGCCGGCGCCCTGCGGGCCCTCGGCATCGGGCGCTGCACGCTCGTGGGCCACTCGATGGGCGGCTACGTGGCCCTGGCCTGCTGCGAGCGCCATCCCGAACTGCTCGACGGCATCGTGCTCTTCAGCTCGACGCCCGACGCGGACAGCGACGAGAAGAGGAGCGGCCGCGAACGCGAAATCGCGCTCGTGGAGGCGGGAAAAAAGGAGCTGCTGGCCCGCACGGCCCCGGCGGCGGGATTCGCGGCCGAAAACCGCACACGCATGGCCGACGCCGTGGCCGACCTCGCCGAGCAGGTCTTCGTCACGGAGGAGAGCGGCATCGTGGCCCTGCTGCGCGGCATGTGCGCACGCCCCGACCGCAACGCGATGCTGCGCACGTCGCCCGTACGCCAGCTCTTCGTCTTCGGCCGCGCGGACGACTACATCCCGGCCGAACGCGCCGAGGCGATCGCCGCAGCACACCCCCAGGCCCGCGTCGTATGGCTCGACCGTTCGGGGCACATGGGATTCCTCGAAGAGCCCGCAGCCGCGGCCGCGGCGATCCTCGACTTCGCAGGTGCGGCTCCGCCCGCTGCCGAAGCCTGATTCCGACCGGAGTGCGGCCGGGGCCGGAGCGCCGTCCCCGCCACCGGTCCGGCGGCGACCGGCGGCAGGCAGCAGGTGGCGCGTGGGAATCCGCGACTCCCGACCGGCGCCGCCACAACTGCGGACCGGACCGAAGCCCCGCGGTGCGAAACGTCCGTCCGCCGCACAGGATCATGGCGATAAGGAGCGGCGGACGAAAAAAGTCGGCACCGGGCGGATAATCGCCCGCAGTTTGCATTAAATTTACACCCTGAAAAACCTTGCATAAAAACCCGAATGCGATGAAAACCAAATTCATTCTTATCGCGGCCGTATTGCTGGGCATCGTATGTCCCGGTCCGGCCGACGCACAATTCAAGATCGGAGGCCGGAAGATCAACACCGGCAAACTGCTCAACGCCGCGGCGGACGCCGCCACGGCCGTCACGCTCAGCGATGCGGACATCGCCCGCCTGAGCCGCGAATCGGTGGAGTGGATGGATGCCAACAACCCCGTGGCTGAGGACGACAACGAGTACATGATCCGCCTCAAGCGCCTCACCGAGGGCATTACCGACGCCGAGGGGCTGCCGCTGAACTTCAAGGTCTACCTGGTGATCGACGTGAATGCGTTCGCATGCGGCGACGGCTCTATCCGCGTCTTCAGCTCCCTGATGGACCTGATGGACGACGACGAACTGATGGCCATCATCGGCCACGAAATCGGCCACGTGGTGCACGCCGACGTCAAGCACGCCATGAAGAACGCCTACCTGGCGTCCGCGGCACGCAATGCCGCCGGTGCCGCCGAGGGCTCCACGGTGGCCAAGCTGAGCGAATCGCAGTTGGGCGACCTGGCCACGGCCTTCACCGACGCGCAGTTCTCGCAGAAACAGGAATACGAGGCCGACAAATACGGTTTCCGTTTCTGCGTCGAGCACGGCTTCAGCCCCTACGGCATGGCCGCATCGCTCGAAAAGCTGGTCGAACTGTCGCAGGGCGCCAAGGCGTCCACCGTGCAGAAGATGTTCTCCTCGCACCCCGACAGCGAAAAACGCGCCGCCGCCGTGCGCAAGATGGCCGACGAGTACACCGCCTCGCAGCAGTGACACACCGCGCGCTCCGCAAACGACCGCCCTCCGGAACGATTCCGGAGGGCGGTTTCATTTTCGGCCCGAAACGGCCCGAAACCATACGGGACACCGCATGGATCGGCCCCGTACCGCACCCCGGCACCTTTAAACACAAAGACTTCCAAAACCGCACCGAGCCTCCGGAACACGCAAGGGCCCCAGGAACCGCACAGCACCCTCGGAACATGCCAGGGTTTCCGAAACCGCACCGAACCAACATGGGCAGCCCGCGACCGGACGCCATGCCCACCCGAGACAACAGCGCCCCGCAAAACCCCGCCCGCCCATGCGGCCGCACGGCACGAAAAAAGACGGTCTCCGAAAGATCGGAGACCGTCCATGCGTTGCGTCCTCCGGGCCGCAAAACCCGGTATGGCCGCACTATTTGTTCAGCTCGGCAAGCGCCGCCTTCGCAGGCTCCAGCGCGGGACCCGCCGTCACCTTGCCGAACGCCGCAATGGCCTGCGGCTTCATCTCGCGGGCGTTGTAGGCCGCACCGAGCATCAGATACACGAGGCTCTTGTCCTCCTCGGCGGGCTGCGCCTCGGCGGCTTCGGGAGCCAGCTCGATCACCTTGGCATAGTCCTTCGCATCCGAATAGACCTGCACGCGCACCTTGAGGGCCACGGGGTTCTGCGGATTCTTGGCCAGCATCGACTCGGCCATCGCGAGGATGCCCTCCGTATTGCCGGCCGCCTGCATGCGGGCAACCATGTTGTTGGTGTAGAGACCCATCATCTCGCGGGCCTTGGCTGCGGCCTCGGCATATTTGGGTGCGGTCATGGCGGCCACGTTCTCGTAGATCTCCATGCCCTTGGCATACAGCTCCAAGTCGCCGTCGGCCACGGCCAGCTCGCAGTAGCTCATCGCCAGGTTGAGCGCCATGTCCGTATTGCGCGGATCGGCGGCATAGCCCTTGGCGAAGATCTCGGCAGCCGTCGCATAGTCCTTGTTGTTGAACGCCGCACCGCCCTGCGCCTGGTATACGCGGGCTACCCACATCTTCGACTTGGCCAGCTGGTTGGCGTCGCCGTAGAGGTCTGCCAGGTCGGCCGACTTGGTGAACTGCGCCGCAGCCTCCTCGAAGTTACCGGCCTTGGCAGCGGCACCGCCGAGCATGAAATAGCATTTGGGCAGCACCTGCTTGGCCGTGGCGACCATGGCGGCAGCCTCCTCCGAGTCCATGCCTTCGTCGATGAGTTTCTGGAATCCTTCGATCGCCGCAGGGTAGTTTTTCGTGTTGTAGTTCTGCGACGCCTCGTTGTAGAGAGCCGTCAGGTCCTGCGCCGAGAGCGACAGCGTGGCGACGAGCGCCAGTGCGGAAACAAACAATTTTTTCATTTCGGTTATCATGGTTTTAGATTTCGTCAGCGTAAAAGACATGCACCCGCCGGCATGCCGCATGCAAAAATAGCCCTTTTTATATATATTCCAAAGCCTAAACGCGCAAAGAGGCGAAAAAATTGCGCATCAGCTCCTCGCACTCTTCGGCCAGCACGCCCCGCACGACGGTCGCACGCGGATGGAACACCGCGTCGCAATAGCGTCTCCAGCCCTTCTTCGGGTCGTCGGCGCCCCACACGATGCGGCCCAGCTGGCTCCAGCCGATGGCCCCGGCGCACATGATGCACGGCTCCACGGTCACATAGAGCGTGCAATCCTGCAAATACTTGCCCCCGAGCGTCGCGGTCGCGGCCGTGATGGCCTGCATCTCGGCATGGGCCGTGGGGTCGGCGAGCGTCTCCACCAGGTTGTGGCCGCGGCCGATCACCCGCCCTCCGGCCGTCACCACGGCGCCGATGGGCACCTCGCCCGCCTCGCGGGCCTTGCGCGCCTCGTCGAGCGCCAGGCGCATGAATCGTTCGTCGGTCCGTGTCGTCTCTTCCGTCATTTGGTCTGCAATTGTTCGGGCCCGGGCCCGGTTTCCGCCGCTGCGCCGCCGGCCGCCCTCCGCCTCCGGACAAGCTCCGTGCCGCAGCCGCACGCGGCTAACGGCCGCGCTCCGCTTCGTTGTCCTTCTCCGCCGCGTCGTCGCCCTCCCACGCGAAGGGAGCGAACTCCGTGCGGTCGCCCAGCCCGAACCGGGTGTAGGTGATCGGCAGTCCCATCTCCAGGAAACGCTGCTCGTAGGCCGTGCGGACCGACAGCACGTCGTCGGCGCGGCCGCTGCCGTAGAGGTCGTCGGTGGCCTCGGCACACGGCAGGCCGAAGCGTGCGATCACGGCCCGGGTGTAGGCGTAGAGGTGCTTCGAATCGGTCTTCAGATGGATGGTGCCGCCCGGCGCCAGCATCCGCGCATAGGCCGCGAGGAACCCGGGCGCCGTGAGGCGCTTGCGCGCCCGCTTGGTCCTGAGCTGCGGATCGGGGAAGGTGATCCATATCTCGTCCACCTCGCCCGGGGCGAAAAACGAACCGATCAGCTCGATGCGCGTACGCAGAAAACCCACGTTGCCCATGCCGCGCTCGGTCGCGGTCTTCGCACCGCGCCACATGCGGGCGCCCTTGATGTCGATGCCGATGAAGTTGCGCTCCGGCATGCGCTCGGCCAGCGCCACCGTATACTCGCCCTTGCCGCACCCCAGTTCGAGCACGATGGGACGGTCGTTATGAAAAAAATCGCTGTGCCAGCGCCCCTTGAGCGCATGATCCCGGCCGAACACCTCGTCGAACCGGGGCTGCACCAGGCATTCGAATGTCAGGTTCTCGGCGAACCTGCGCAATTTGTCCTTACCCATATTTATGTCTCTTTGATTCGATCCTCCGCCCGATGCTTCGGCCCGGGCCGCACATGCACTCCGCCGCACCGCCGCTGCCGGACACCTCCGCCCCGCAGCACTACTGCCGGGCACAAGATCCGCTCGCTCCGTTCCGACGACTTTCCGTCCCCGGCCTACCTCCGTCCCGGCCGGCCGCCCCATACTCGCGGCCACGCCCCGCCGGACTTCACGGCCGCTTCCGCACGGGAAAGAGCCCCACGGCTTCGATCCCGCGCACCGTGCGCTGCGGCACGACGGTGAAGACGTAGCGGCCCGAATCGGCCAGCACGACGTTGCGGCGATAGACCGTCTGCGTCTCGCGCGCCACGGCGGCCGAACCGCCGCGCGGCACGCTCAGCAGGAGCGACTCCTCGCAACGGAGCGAATCGGGCGTCAGCACGCCGATGCGCAGCGTGAGCGTATCGCCGTCGAACGCCGTATTGCTCCGCACGACGAGCAGCAGATCGCACGGCGCGAGCGTGTCCTCATTGTCGATAAACAGCTCGGCAGGCTCGTGCCACGCCCCTATGCCCACGTCCGCCATCATGCGGCAGGGCGACGTGCAGGAGGTCAGTACGAGCGCCATAACCGCCATCAGGCAGCATCCTGCGGCACGGAGCGGCGCCATACCGCCCCGCATCCGCTCGCGCACGCCGCGCAGCATCCGGCCGCACACGGAAGCCGCAAACCGCAGCACCGCATGCCCCACCCGTCCGCTCCGACGCCTCGCCACACACCGCACGTTCATCGGTACGCTATTTCGTTTCGTGCGCTCCGGTTCCGGCACCTTGCCGCGCCTCGCCCGAAGCCTCGCCCGTGCTTCTTCCACCTCCGTCGCCGCGCCCCGCATCCCCCGCCGGAGCCTCCGACGCCGCATCCGCGCGGCGTCCGCGGACGCCGCGCAGTGCACGGTTCTCGCGTTTCTCGTCTCCCTCACGGCGTTCGCGCGCCGGACGGTTTCCGCGCTCCTCGCGCATCCCGCGGCCGTCGCCCGAAGTGCGGGGCTCACGCCCCTCCCGGCTTTCGGCACCCTCGCGCGGAGCTCCTTCACGCGAAGCACCCTCGCGCGGAGCGCGCTCGTCGCGGCGCTCTTTCGGTTCGCGGGCCTTGCGCTCCTCGCCCCCGTCGCGCGGCTCGCGGTTCGCACGTTCGCGCCCGCTCCGCTCCTCGCGGTTCTCGGCACCCGCAGCACGCTGCTGCCGGCCGCGACGCCCCTTCGGCGCACGCGGCTCGCCGCTCTGTCCGCCCTCCGACGACTCCGCCGCCACGGCCCCTTCGCCGGAGGTTTTCTCCGCGGCCTTGGCCTCCTTTCCGCGCCCCTTCTTGCGGCGGCGCGCCTTGTCGAAGCGCGTGATGCTGTCCTCCTCGGCCCGGTAATCGGGCTCCTCGACCGCCGGCGCGACATCCTGGTCCTGCAAGCGTTCGACCTTCGTACCCGCACGGTTCAGCGCGATGATCTCCTTCACGCGCGCCACGGGCAGCGTGACCACATTGGCCAGCGTGTCGCGACTCGTGCCGAAAGTCATCGTGCCGCCCAGAATGTCGGTCTTGAGCAGGAAGAACTCGCCATCGACGGTCTGCAACGGCTCGCGCACGCGCGGAAAGTCCTTGCGCGCATCGACATAGGTGTCGTATTCGTACATCATGCAGCACTTCAGCTTCGAGCACTGCCCGGCCAGCTTCTGGGGATTGAGCGAGATGTCCTGCATGCGGGCGGCACCCGTCGTGACGCTCGAAAAGCCCGCGATCCACGACGCGCAGCACAGCTCGCGCCCGCAGGCCCCCAGGCCGCCGATGCGGCCCGCCTCCTGGCGCGCGCCGATCTGCTTCATCTCGATGCGGATGCGGAAGCGCTCGGCGAAGACCTTTATCAGCTCGCGGAAATCGACGCGTTCGTCGGCGATATAGTAGAATATGGCCTTGATCTTGTCGCCCTGGTACTCCACGTCGCCGATCTTCATGTTCAGCCCCATGTCGGCGGCGATCTGCCGCGCCTGGATCATGGTCTCGTGTTCGAGGGCGATCGCCTCCTGCCAGCGCTCGATGTCGTAGGGCTTGGCCTTGCGGTAAATCTTGCGGAACTCGCCGTTGAAGGGCACGAAGCCCGTGCGCCGCATCTGACGCAGGGCCAGCTCGCCCGTGAGCGACACGATGCCGATGTCGTGCCCCGGCGAGGCCTCCACGGCCACCACGTCGCCGCGCTTGAGCGGCAGGTCGTTCACGTTGCGGTAGAAGCCGCGGCGCGTATTCTTGAACCGGACCTCGAAGATGTCCGACGGCACCCCCTCGGGATAGCCTTCGAGCCAGGGCGTTTCGTGCAGTTTGAAGCAGCCGTCGCGGAGCACGGCCTCGGGTTCGGCGTCGCACGCGCAGAACGCGCATCCGCGCCCCACCTCGGGCGTGCAGCAGCAGCCGTTATTTGGTTTGGTAGAATCCATCGTAGACAATAATTTGCGTAAAGATACGAATAAGTCGCGAGCAAAAGCAAATTTTATTTGCGATTTTACCCGGACGAAGCGCCGGCGGCGCGGCCGCAGAGGCTGAAAACCCGCCGTGCGGCGTCAGACGCGCCGCAGCCCGTCGATCGAACGGCGGATGCGGGCGATCAGCAGCACCGCGGCGCACGTCAGGCCGAAGGTGAATCCGAGCACCAGCCCCTTGGCCCCCATACCGCACACGAAGCCCAGAAGATACCCCACGGGCAGGTTGAACAGCCAGTAGGAGACCAGAGCGATCGGAATGAGTATCCGCACGTCCTGTATGCCGCGCAGGATGCCCACCGACACGTTCTGTATGCCGTCCATCAGCTGATACAGCGCCACATAGAGCAGCAGCTCCGACGCCAGGGCGATCGCCTCGGCGTTCGACGTGAACCAGAGCGGGATGATGTTCCTCAGTGCGATGAAGCACAGCGCCGCAATGAGGTTCCACGCCACCACCAGGTGGAACGAGGCGCGGGCCGCGGCGCCGAGTTCGCGGATGCGGCGGGCGCCGTAGCAGTGCGACACGCGGATGGTGGTGGCGGCACCGATCGACATGACCACCATGAAAGCGCAGTTGCCCAGCGTCATGGTGATCTGATAGGCGCTGATGACCGCCACGCGGTCGAACCACCCGGTCATGATGCTCGTGCCCACGAAAGCCGACGATTCGAGGAACATCTGCATGGCGATCGGCACGCCCATGCGCAGCAGCGCACGGACCGCACCCCACGAGAAGTTGCCCCACGCGAAATAGTCGAAGTAGACACGGTAGCGCCGGCGGCTGTAAAAATAGCCGATCATCAGCACCGGAGCCAGCATGCGCGAGAGCAGCGTGCCCAGACCCGCGCCCGCGGCGCCCATGGCGGCGAAGCCGAGGTTGCCGTAGATGAAGAGCCAGTTGAAACCCACGTTGGCCAGGTTGCACACGATGGTGGTCGCCATCTCGGCCTTGGTGTTGCCCACGCCCTCCAGGAACTGCTTGAACGAGAAGAAAAGCATCACGCAGGGCATGCTGTACGCCAGCATGCGGTAGTAGGGAATCGCCTGCTCCACCACGTCGGCCGGCTGCCCCATGCGGCTCATGAGCGGCACGGCGGCCAGCTGCACGGCCATGGCCACGAATCCGAGCAGCGTGTAGAAAGCGATGCCGTTCTGGAAATAGGCCGCCGAGTGGCGCCGGTCGCCCCGGGCATAGAGTTCGCCCACGAGCGGCGTGAGGCCCAGGGCGAGACCGATCGTGGCGATGAAGACGATGAAGAAGACCGAGCCGCCGAACGACACGGCGGCCAGCGGCGTGGGGTCGCCGCCGCCGAAGCGGCCCACCATCACGTTGTCGGCGATCTGCACCAGGATCTGCCCCACCTGGGTCAGCACCACGGGCAGCGCAAGGCGCAAGTTGGCCTTGTATTGCGTTTTGTATCTCGAAAAACTGTACATGCTCCGTATCTTTACCGGCCACATTCCGGCCGAAAAACTGCAAAGGTACGAATAAGCGAGGGCAAAAGCAAGCCTGCCCGCATTTTGCCGCGCGGGAGTATCTGAGGCGGAGCCTGCTCCTCGGGATTGCGACGCCGGGCAGCAGCCTGCGGAGCGCCCGCAGACGAAGCGTCAGCGAGTTGCGGGCCTCCGCGTGCGGAGGCTGCGGCCCGCGCGGCTTTGAAAAAGCCGCTAATCTTCCCTGCAAAACTATCCGCCATAATTTCCGCGCCGCTGAGTCCGCAAAACTCAAAGAGCCGCAACCCGTAAAAGTGTCAGAAATGAAAATGGAAACAAAAACAGAAATAACCGAGCCGCGCACCCCGTTGCATTGCGTTGCACCCCGTCACGCCCCGCCGCACTCCGCCTCCCCCGCGAACCCCGCCGCAATGCACGTGCGGCGGGGGCTTCAAAAACAGTAACCTCTATAATGGAATTCGAGGCTTCGTACTAAAAAGGAAGGCGTCAAATCCTTCTTTGGTAAAAAAATTGGCCGCAACCCGCTGAACGACATAGTTACAGTTCTTCGTTCAAATGCCATAACCTCATCCGCCCGCGGGCTGCGGCCGCAAGGAG